>CEWO01200432.1_pt1 | contig 27211 bp, 27 predicted proteins | sample 361561 | NCBI WGS metagenome assembly CEWO01 (sample SAMEA2623627, study PRJEB7988) | marine metagenome | isolation source: saline water (ENVO:00002010), including
TTCATAATCAAGTTCCAATAATTCCGGTTACTTTTGTTGATAATAAAAATAAATATCCTGAGGATGATTTAAAATTAAAATTAGGTTCCTTAAGAGTATTTATACATAAACCAATTAGTACAAATAGACTTAAATCAGAAAGTGCGCATAATTTAAGTGATCAAGTTTTTCGTACTATTGATAATACTTTGGTTAGTTATGAAAATAGATAAAAATACAATTGATAATCTTTCGAAACTGGCAAGGCTAAAATTTTCAAATGATGAATCAAAAGACATGGTCAATGACCTTCAAAAAATGTTAAAATTTATTAATAAGTTAAATGAAATTGACACAGAGCAAGTTTCACCATTAAACTATATTCATAATATTTCAAACATCTATAGAGAAGATGAGGTTGAGAATATTGATGTGAAAAATAAAATAATAAAAAACGCACCTAACCACAATAGTGATTATATTAAGGTTCCAAAAGTTGTTAAAAAATAACTAGGATTAACAGTATTGATTATACATTGAAATTAGTTTGTCAGCAATAACATGTTTTAGGCTTCCTTCTATTTCGTGTCTTTCCATAAAATATACAAGTTCTCCGTTTTGAAACAATGCAATTGATGGTGAAGAAGCAGGGTAAGGCATCATGTATTCTCGAGCCTTACTAGTTGCTTCTAGATCTTGCCCAGCGAAAACAGTAGTTGTTCGCTCAGGTTTTATCTCATTATCCAATGACATAATAAGTCCCGGCCTTGCACTTCCCGCCGCACATCCACAAACGGAGTTTATAAATACTAATAATGTTTTGGGTTTAGTTTGAAAAACATCATCTACATCCTGCGAAGTTTTTAGCTCTGTAACTCCTGCGGATGTTAGTTCTGCTCTCATTGGAGCACACATTTCTTCTGGGTATGGCATATTTTTTTTATTTAAATTTACGTTTTTTTTTAAAAAAGTCACTTATTATTTCACCACATTCGTATTCTAAAACACCACTTGTTATTTTAGTTTTTGGGTGAATGAGTTGGGTCTTTCTTGAAAAGCCCCCTAGCTTTTTATCAGAAGCCCCATAAACTAATCTTCCAATTTGGGACCAATAAAGAGCTCCTGCACACATAATGCATGGTTCGAGAGTTGAATACATTGTACATTCTGTCAAATATCTTGATCCTAAAAAGCTGCAAGCAGAAGTAATTGCTTGCATTTCAGCGTGTGCTGTTGGATCACATAAACATATGCACAGGTTATGTGCTTTTGCAATAATTTCTCTATTTTTTATGATGATTGCACCCACAGGCACCTCATCTTTTTGTCCTCCAACTCTTGCTTCAGACAACGCCTTCCTCATATACATTTCATCTAAATTTATCATGCCTTAAATTTAACTCAAAATACGTAGAGTTAAAAACGCATTTTTGTAATTTTATAAATCTAAAGATGTAATTTATGTATAGAACAGCAAATAATGGAGAACTTAGGAAACAGGATGTGGGTAGAAAAGTAACCCTATGCGGGTGGGTTCAAAAATCTCGTGATTTGGGAGGCATGACCTTTATTGACTTAAGAGACCGATACGGTATCACACAATTAGTTTTTAGTATGGAAACAAACTCTGATTTATGTGGGAATGCTCGGATATTGGGTAGGGAATATGTTATTAAAATTACAGGACTAGTTATAGAAAGATCAGCAATTAATAAAGACCTTTCAACAGGTGAAATAGAAATTAAGGTAGATGAATTAGTTGTCATAAATTCTTCTAAGTTACCACCATTTACAATAGAGGATGAAACGGATGGTGGAGATGAATTAAGAATGAAATATAGATATTTAGATATTAGAAGAAATCCCATTAAAAATAATATTTTATTAAGAGCAAAAGTATCTATTGAGACAAGAAAGTATCTTGATGCACAGGGATTCTGTGAGGTTGAAACACCATTTTTAATTAAATCTACTCCAGAGGGAGCGCGTGATTTTATCGTTCCTAGCAGAATGAATCAAAATCAGTTTTATGCCTTACCTCAATCCCCTCAAACATTTAAACAATTATTAATGGTTGCAGGGATAGATAAGTATTATCAAATCGTAAAATGTTTTAGAGACGAGGACTTAAGAGCTGATAGACAGCCAGAATTTACTCAAATTGATTGTGAGATGGCGTTTGTTACTCAGGAAGATATTTTAAATATGTTTGAAGGTTTAACAAAACATTTGATTTCTAATATTAAGAACATAGAACTACCAGATTTCCCAAGAATTACTTATGATGAGGCTATGCAAACGTATGGGTCCGACAAACCAGACATAAGATTTGATATGAGATTTATCGAATTAACCGATTTGTGTAAAAACAACAATTTTGTTGTCTTTGATAATTCAGAAATTATAATTGGTATTAATGTTAAAGGCGGAGCGGAATTTTCTAGAAAACAAATAGACAAATTGATAGACTTTGTTAAAACACCTCAAATAGGAGCATCAGGATTAGTATACTGTAAGCACAATGAAGGCGAAACATTTAAATCGTCTGTAGATAAATTTTTTTCTCAGGAGGACTTACTGCAATGGTCTAATAGATTTGCATCTTCAGAAGGAGATTTGATTTTAATAATGTCTGGAGAAATACATAGTACAAGAAAATCACTTTCCGCTTTAAGACTGCATTTGGCTGAACAATTAGGCTTACGTGATCCTAATGTTTTTGCTCCTTTATGGGTTTTAGATTTTCCTTTGTTGGAATGGGATGATGATACTCAAAGATATCATGCAATGCACCACCCATTTACTTCTCCAAAGCCACAAGATATACACAAACTAGAAAGTGACCCAGGCTCTGTAAGAGCAAATGCGTATGATCTAGTAATTAACGGAAATGAAATAGGCGGAGGCAGTATTAGAATACATGATAAAAAATTACAAAGCTTAATGTTTAAACATCTTGGTTTTTCTGATGAAGAAGCAAATGATCAATTTGGTTTTTTGATGGATGCTTTTGAATACGGGGCCCCACCACATGGAGGTGTAGCTTTTGGATTTGATAGATTATGCGCTATAATTGGCGGCTTTGAAGGTATAAAAGACTTTATTGCTTTTCCAAAAAACAACTCGGGGAGAGATGTCATGCTTGACGCCCCCTCAAATATAGATCAAGATCAACTCGATGAGTTGGGTCTAAGTCTTAAATGAATTAATTATGATATTGCCATTAGGGACATTAATAAATGTAGTGTTGGTTATTTTAGGATCTATTATTGGGATTTTTTTTAAAAAAATTATTAACCCAGAGATTAACAAAAAAATCTTTTTTGCTTTAGGACTTTTCACCATTGTGTTAGGAATGAGTATGGCAATAAAAACTACAAATTTCATTTTAATGCTTAGTTCAGTACTCCTAGGAACTATAATAGGAGAGTACTATGATTGGGACACTTTAATAAACAGAAAAATAGACAATTTAAAAAATAAGCTAAAGATAAAAGACCAAAATTTTACAGATGGTTTTTTAACAGCTTTTTTACTTTATTGTATTGGTTCAATGACAATTGTAGGCGCTATCGAGGAGGGATTGGGACAAGTGCCAAGTATTTTGTATACAAAAAGTATTATGGACGGCATTAGTTCAATTTTTTTAGCATCTACATTTGGTATTGGTGTATTGTTTTCAGTGATCCCCATGTTTATTTTTCAGACGGGAATAACATTATTTGCATATTATTTTCAGGACTATTTTTCATTAGAATTAATAGAACAGATAAGTTCTCTAGGCGGTATTTTAATTTTAGCAATAGGATTAAAAATTTTGGGTTACAAATATATAAATCCAACAAATATGTTACCCTCTCTAATTGTAGTCATTGTACTACAATTATTAATTTCAAACTTCTAAATCTTCATCTTTGTGATCTTGAGGGAATTTGTTCTCAAATTCTTCAGCATTTGAAGAATCGGTATAATTTATTTCCATTTCTTCGAGAGAATCATCTTCATCTGTCTCATTTGCTAAATCAAGGTGTTCTAGCTTTTTGAAACCAATTAATGCATTACTCATCGTTAAGGTACTACCAAGAATTATACATAAAAATACTCCCGGTATGATATTTTCCCGGATGTTAGTTAATTCTGCATTTCCTTCTAACAATGTTTCAGGGATAGAGAAAAATAATAAAATAGTAATTAAGCCTCTTGGAGCTAAAAAAACTTCTGGCCATGTTGATGTTCTTAAAGTTGGTAAAAGAATTATGAATCGAATAAGATATATGGCTACTAATAACGATAAACTAATAAAAATGATTGGAACAATAAACTCTGGATCAATTATTTTTTCAAGCGCTACATAATAACCAAATACAATAAAGAAAAAAGTTCTAACTACAAATGCACTTTCTTGAATTATAATTTTAAATCCATCTTGTATATTATTAACACTTTCATGATTAATAAATTTAGACAAGGCACCTTTAAAAACGGCTTCATAGTTATTTAGGATTAGACCAAAAATTAAAACAATTAAAAGAGCAGATAGTTTAAGAGCATGTCCAATAGAATATAAAAGCATTAAAATTGCAAAAAGTAAAAATAGTTTTGTTGTGCTTTTAATTTTTTGAAAAACATAAATTAGTACAATACTAATGCCAATAGAAAAGATAATTGATAATCCTAGTTCACCAATAACCTTAGACGAGCTTATATTTCCATGTGCAAATACACCAATAAGTATTTCAAACATTAATAAACCTAGAACATCAGAAAAAGTACTCTCGTAGATTAAAAAAGATTTTTTATCTTCTGGAAATGTATGTGTGCTAGGAATAATTATAGCACTGCTTAATATTGCTAGCGGGGTTGCAAAAAATAAACCAGCTAAAAAATTCAAGTCTTTAAACCAGTATTGAAGAATATATGCACCCACTACAGCTGTGCAAATTAGTCCCAGAGATCCAGAAATGAATGCTTTTATCGATGAAAAAATCATATTTTTATTAAACTTCAAATCAAGAGCAGCTTCTAGTAAAATTAAAATTAAACCACCCGTTCCCAGAATTTTCAATAGTGGCTTTTGGATAGATTTATCTATTATTTCAAAATTAAACCAAACTTGATCGAGCTGTAATAACATACCAAATAGTATTAAGATTAAAACAGAAGGGACTCCAGTTTTATCAGAAAAAATATTTAGAAAATGTGAAATAATAATAATGGTTGCTAATGCTGCTATTATAATATATATCATATAACTTTAATTTAAAGTTCCACGTTTTTCTTGTTCTAGCTCAATTGCCTCAAACAATGCTTTAAAATTCCCTTTTCCAAAAGATTGTGCACCTTTTCTTTGAATAATTTCAAAAAACAAAGTAGGCCGATCTTCAACAGGCTTTGTGAAAATTTGCAACAGATAGCCTTCGTCATCTCGATCTATCAAGATAGATAAATTCTTTAATTTTGTTATTTCTTCATCTATTTCCCCAACACGTTCAATTACGGTGTCATAATATGTCTCGGGAACATGTAAAAACTCCACACCTCTAGCTTTCATTTTTGTAACAGTGTCTACAATATCATCAGTAGCAATAGCAATATGTTGACACCCAGGGCCATTATAAAAATCTAAGTATTCTTCAATCTGAGATTTTTTTGCACCCTCTGCTGGCTCATTAATAGGGAATTTTATTCTACCGTTACCATTTGTCATTACCTTGCTCATCAACGCAGTATATTGAGTAGAAATATCCTTATCATCAAATGTGATAAGATTTGCAAAGCCCATGACATCCCGATAAAAATCTTCCCAAACATTCATTTCATTCCACCCGACATTACCAACCATATGATCAATGTACTTTAACCCTATTGGTTCTGGATTATATGCCGAATCCCATTTTTGAAATCCCGGCAGAAAAATACCTTTGTAATCTTTCCTCTCTATAAACACATGAACAGTGTCGCCATAAGTATGAATTCCAGAACGAATTACAATACCATTTTCGTCTTCAATTCTACTTGGATTAAGGTATGATTTTGCACCTCTTTTGGTAGTTTCTTCCCAGGCACTTGTAGCGTCATCAACCCAAAGAGCTATAATTTTCACGCCATCGCCGTGCTTGGTTATATGTTTTTCAATTTCACTGTTTCCGGACATGGGAGTTGTTAATACAATGCGTATTTTATCTTGACATAAAACATAAGATGTTTTTGTTACATCGCCAGTTTCTAAGCCAGAATATGCTAGTGACTGAAAGCCAAATGCAGTTTTATAAAAGTGAGCAGCTTGCTTGGCATTTCCTACATAAAACTCCACATAATCTGTCCCGTTGATAGGAAGAAAATCTTGTGCTTTAGGAAATATTTTTTTTAATTGTTCACTCATTATTCTATCCAAGATTTATAATATTCTCCATCATCTAAATTCATTGCGGATTTTGTTAATTTAAGAGGCTTAAAAGTATCTACCATTACTGCCAATTCGCGTGTTTCTTTTTGACCTATACTACGCTCCATTGCCCCTGGATGAGGCCCATGTGGAATCCCTGCAGGATGTAAACTAATAAATCCTTTTTCAACATGATTTCTACTCATAAAATCGCCATCTACGTAATATAAAACCTCATCGGAATCTATATTACTATGATTATAAGGCGCTGGAATTGAATCAGGGTGATAATCATAGAGTCTTGGGCAGAAAGAACAAACAACAAAACCATCTGTTTCAAACGTTTGATGTACTGGCGGTGGTTGATGAATTCTTCCTGTAATTGGTTCAAAATCATGAATGGAAAAAGCATAAGGATAGTTGTATCCATCCCAACCTACAACATCAAAAGGATGAGAGCCATATACAACGTGATGCATCATGCCTTCTTTTTTGATCATCATTAAAAAATCACCTTTTTCGTCTTTAGTAATTAAATCCCTAGGTCTTCTAATATCTCGTTCACAATACGGTGAATGTTCTAATAATTGACCAAAATGATTTCTGTATCTTTTAGGCGTATACATAGGCTGAAAAGACTCCACAATAAATAATCGGTTGTCATTATTGTTAAATTCTATTTGATATATAATTCCTCTTGGAATTAGGAGGTAATCACCGTATGAAAACTTTAAATTACCGAGCATTGTTTTCAAGGTTCCAGACCCTTTGTGGATGAAAATTAATTCATCTGCATCAGTATTTTTGTAAAATTTATCAGTCATTGATTCGCATGGTGCAGCTAGCGAAATATGACAATCATTATTTACAAGTATAGGTGTGCGACTTTCTAAATAACTTTCACCTTTAGGCAAATCAAAACCTTTTAATAGTCTTGATTTTATATTGTTTTCAACCGCAATTTCAGGTTGCATGTTTTCTTTTTTAAGAACTTTTTTTACTTGTGTAGGTCTTTGTGTATGGTATACAAGTGAAGACATTCCAACAAATCCGATTGTTCCAAATAATTCTTCGTAGCGGTGTTTGCCAGAATCAGATTTAAATACAGTGTGTCTTTTTTTTGGTATTTCACCTAGTTTATGATAAAAAGGCATAGTTTAACTTATTATTTGTAAATATAATTAATATCAAGTGTTTATGTTTCTTTCAGTAATATTTTCTTTTGGGCGTATACTTTTTTTAAAAGAGTTTAATGATGGTCTTTTTCTAGCTTTTCGAATTTGTTTCTGTTCATCCTTAGGCAAATTAGACATTTTTTTACAGTCATTATTACAACAGCCTTCATGTTTATCTTTACATTTTTTACACTGTATAAAGAGTAAATTACAGTCAACATACTTGCAGTTTGTATAGTTATCACATGATGTCCCACATTGATCACATGTGCTAATTACATTAGTTGATATTTTTTCACCTAACCGATCATCAAAAACAAAATTTTTCCCAATAAACTTATTTTCTAGATTATTTTCTTGGACTTGTTTAGTATAATCAATAATTCCCCCGTGAAGTTGGTTAACATCTTTAAAGCCATGGTGCTTTAAATAAGCACTTGTTTTTTCACATCGAATTCCTCCGGTACAGTAGAGCAAAATCTTTTCATCTTTTTTGTCTTTCAGTTTTTCTTTAATCAATGGAAGTTCTTCCCTAAATGTGTCAACATCTGGTTTTATGGCACCTAAAAAATGACCGATTCGACTTTCATAATGATTTCTAACATCCACAACCGTAGCACCATGATTTATGCAATCATTCCAATCTTTAGCTGAGAGATGTGTACCGACATTTGTTACATCATACTCATTGTCAAGTAATCCATCCGCCACAATTTGTTTTTTTACTTTTATTGCCAATTTTAAGAAAGAAGTTTGATTTTCTTCAACAGCAATTTTAAATGTAATATCTTCAAAACCTTTAGTGGAGTGAACAGATTTTAGAAATTTATTCCATTTCGGTTTAGGACAAGACAATTGCGCATTGATTCCTTCTTTAGCAATATAAATTCTCCCGTTTATTTTTAATTTGGCCCATTTTATATACAGTTCTTCTCTCAGGCCTAATGGGTCATCAATTAAAACATACTTGTAGAATGAAACAGTTGTTCTTTCAAAATTTTCAACAGCATTTTTTTTTTCCAGATCCTCTCTACTAAACTTATTATATAAAATTTTATTTTTTTTTCTCATCTTAAATCAAAGATAATTAATAGATTATATATTTGTTACTATATTCATGTTTATGTCATTAAAGAAAAAATTTTTGGTTATTGGTTCAAACGGTCAAATAGGAACTGTTTTAACCAATAAATTGGGAGAAAAACATGGTTTTAAAAATGTAGTAGGGAGTGATTTAAGGGCCCCTGAACAGCAAACTAAATTTGTTTTTGAGGAATGTAGTGTTTTAGATAAGGATCGATTAGAAAAAATAATCAGCAAATATAGTATCACAGATGTTTATTTATTAGCTGCATATTTATCTGCAAAAGGAGAGAAAAATATTGACAATGCGTGGGATTTAAATATTAATGGTTTGCTAAATGTATTAAATTTTGCAAAAGAGAAAAAAATTCAAAAAATATTTTGGCCTAGCTCAATAGCAGTTTTTGGCCCTACAACACCAAAAAATAATGTTGATCAGTATGCAATTACAGAACCTACTACCATTTATGGCGTAAGTAAATTGGCGGGTGAGAGTTTATGTAATTATTATCATAAAAAATTTGGTATAGATGTACGGAGTATTCGATATCCTGGGTTAATAGGTTGGGAATCTATGCCTGGGGGAGGCACAACAGATTATGCTGTTGATATATTTCATGAAGCAATTAAAAATGAAGAGTATTCGTGCTTTTTATCTGAAAACAGAACACTTCCTATGATGTATATGGATGATGCTATTAAGGCAACAATTAGTATTATGGAGGCGCCTATAGCATCAATAAAAATTAGAAACTCATATAATTTATCATCTTTAAGCTTTAGTCCCAAACAAATTGAGTCTGAAATAAAAAAACATATTAAAAGTTTTAAGGTAATATATTCCCCCGATGAAAGAGATAAATTAGCTGAGGGTTGGCCTCAGTCAATAAATGATAATCACTCTAGGAAGGATTGGGGGTGGGAGCCAAATTTCAATTTAACACAGATGGTTAATGATATTATCTTAAATTTGAGTAAAAGATATAAGAAAGAAAAAGTTTAAATGCAAGATTTAAAAATATACAATACTTTGAGCGGCAAGAAAGAAATTTTTAAGCCTATAAACTCTCAGCATGTTAAAATGTATGTTTGTGGACCAACGGTGTATGGTGAGGGCCACTTAGGTCATGCTCGACCAGCAATTACATTTGATATATTATTTAGGTATTTAAAATACTTAGGTTATAAAGTACGCTATGTTAGAAATATAACAGACGTGGGTCATTTATTAAATGATGCTGATGATGGTGGTGATAAAATTGGAGAAAAGGCAAAATCTTTACAATTAGAACCAATGGAAGTAGCACATTATTATACTAAAAAGTATCATGATTCAATGCAAAAACTAAATGTGGAAAACCCAAGTATTGAGCCGATAGCATCAGGACATATTATTGAGCAAATAGAAATGATTAAAAAGATTATAGATAATGGTTTTGGATATGAAGTAAATGGATCAGTCTATTTCGATGTTGTAAAATATAATGAGTCTAATAATTATGGGATCCTCTCAAGAAGAAAAATCGAAGACATGATGGATAACACCAGGGAATTAGATGGTCAATCAGATAAAAAAAATCAGGTTGACTTTGCTTTATGGAAGAAAGCTTCTCCGGAGCATATCATGAGATGGCCATCTCCTTGGGGAGATGGTTTCCCGGGTTGGCATTTAGAGTGTTCAGCAATGAGCTGCAAGTATTTAGGTGAAGAATTTGATATTCATGGTGGTGGAATGGATTTAGTTTTTCCTCATCACGAAGCTGAAATAGCACAATGTTGCGCTGCAAACAACAATAAAGGTGCAAATTATTGGATGCATAATAATATGATTACTATAGGCGGGCAAAAAATGGGAAAATCCTTAGGTAACTTCATAACACTTGACCAGTTTTTTAATGGAACACATAGTAAATTAAATCAAGCTTACCACCCTATGGTTATTAGATTTTTTCTTTTACAAGCTCACTATAGAAGTACTATAGATTTTTCAAATGATGCTCTTCAAGCTGCTGAAAAAGGCTTAATCCGATTATTTAATGCCATAAAAGTATTAAATGAGTTGATCCCAAAAAAGCAATCAACTATTGATGTTTCTTTTTTTGTTTCCAAATGTGATGAAGCGATGAACGATGATTTAAACACACCTATAGTTTTATCACATTTATTTGAATTAGTCAAAATAATTAACTCAGCCAAAGAAGGTAGTTATGATCTAAAACTTGAAGATATTGATAATTTAAAGCAAATGTTTCATAAATATACTATAAGTATTTTTGGCCTGCATAGTCTTAATCAAGAGAACAACACATCTGATTTAGATGGGTTAATGAACTTAATACTAGACATAAGAAATAAATCTAAAGAAAATAAGGATTGGGCAACAGCAGATAAGATTAGAGAAGAGTTAAATAATTTAAGTATTCAAATTAAAGACACTAAAGATGGTTCACAATGGAGTTATAAAAATTAGTTGCCTCATTCTTATAGTATTGACAATTTTTTCCTGTGATAATAAGAGTTCGATCCCTTTAGCTAATAAAAGTGACACAAAGAAACCATATAAAGATGTCCCAAAATTCAATGCAGATTCTGCGTTTTTATATATACAAAAACAAGTAGATTTTGGCCCACGAGTTCCAGACAGTAAGGCACATAGTGAATGTCATGATTACCTAGTTGATAAGTTTTCAACATTTGGTGCTAATGTAGAGACTCAGTTAGATTATGTTGAGAGATATGATGGGTTGAGAATGAGAATGAAAAATATTATAGCTACTTATAATCCTAACTTTTCAAAGAGAATTTTACTATGTGCACATTGGGACAGTAGATATCTTGCGGATAATGATAGTATTAATATAGAGAAACCAATTGACGGAGCTAATGATGGCGGGAGTGGAGTTGGAGTTTTATTAGAGATCGCACGTCAAATTTCTTTATACCCTATTAGTATTGGTGTTGATATCATTTTATTTGATGTTGAGGATCAAGGACAACCAAACAACGTTAATAAGCAAGTTGCACATACTTGGTGTTTGGGATCTCAGTATTGGTCTAGAAATCCACATGAGGAGCGTTATTTTGCAGATTACGGTATTTTATTAGACATGGTTGGCGGGAAAGATGCCCAATTTACTAAGGAGGGTATTTCTAGAAAGTTTGCCTCTCGAATTGTTGATAAGGTTTGGGGGATAGCAAGAAAAAATGGATTTTCTAATTTTTTTGTTTCACAAGAAACACCACCAATTATAGACGATCATCTCTACATTAATAATTTAATACATATCCCAACCATTAATATTGTTGAGTATAATGATACCACTCATAATAAATTTAACGCTCATCATCACAAGCATTCAGATAATATGGATATTATAAGTAAAAAAACTTTGCATGCTGTTGGTCAAACAGTTTTAGAAGTTTTATATAGTGAGTAGGTTATTTTAGGTCAAACAACCATTTATTAGCTAGGGTGTTGGTTTGTATTTTGCTCAAATCTATTTTAGGAGAAAATAATAATTGTTCAGAATTTTCCATGAATTTAAGTTTGTAGACACATACAATTTTTGCATTATTAATGCCAAAATTTTCCTTTGCTTCTAGTTTGATTTTTTTTGCTAGTGGGACAATTAAATCTGGAAAATACTTCAGATTATTATATTGTTTATCTGTTAGCATAGTGGACACATTTACAGCAAATCGCTCTTTAGTAAATTTGTTTATTATAAAGTAATTGATGTCAGCTTCTTTATACATTAATTTCATTCGCCAAGAGAATCTTTGACCAATCCCATTGTAGTCAACATATCCTTTAAATAGAATATGTCTAAAAGGCAGCAGTGTTTGTAAAATTAAAAAAACAACAATAAATTTTTTTAAGTAACTAGAGGGTTTTATTTGAGTAGTTATTTTTTGCAATTTAAAAATCTTGAGATATCCTTTAGGATTGACAAATAATATAAGAGTTGTAATCATTAAGAATGGGAATACTCCAATTTCACCAATGTCTTTAAAGATTTGAAAATTTATTAGATTGAAAATAAATATTAAACCAAATCCAAAAACCCGCGTTTTCTTAAATATTAACAAGAAGCCAATTCCTAAATCAAACAAGAGTCCCAAATATGAAAATAATTTAGGCAAGTACTCTTTATAATAAAATGGATTATGGGTAATTTCTGCTTTAATCTCCAGAATATGTTTCATGGGTTGAAAATCAAATAGCCAATAAGGATTAACTTTATTTATTCCAGAAATAAAGTACACTAATAACACCATAAATTGCAAGGCCATCAAGTTTATTTTAGGTACGTAAATGACTTTGGAAAAGGAACATTTATTATTTAAAAAAAACAATAAAAAACATATTATAGACATAAAATAATAATGATTATTAAAGTAGCCTTTATCAAGTAACCAAAAGTATGTGAAACAACAAGTAAAAATTAGTGTAGAGATTCTATAAAAACGGTTAAAGAACATGCCGATATTACTAATTAGCATTATATAGCTTAGAATAAAAAGATATTTTACAGAGACAGGATTTAATCCATTAATAAATGGAAATAAAATTACTGGATCAACAATATTTTTCGTGATAAAATCTTCAACTATAAAGTAGTATGTTTGAATTAGTAAAACAAACGAAAAAGCTAATCTAAAAATTGAAATAGATATATTAGATATTGGTGTATCTAAATCGTTAATGTATTGGGATATAAAATAGTACAATATATATTTTACCTAGAAAAATAATTATTTTTTATTAAATGGTTAAATTTACTACGGAATAATCTTTTTTAAATATGATTACTAAAGGTGATAAAAAGCTATTTTTAATAGATGCATATGCTTTAATTTATAGAGCTTATTTTGCTTTTTCAAAAAATCCTAGAATAACATCAAAAGGTTTTGACACTTCTGCAATTTATGGTTTTACCAACATGTTAATGGATCTCATAAACACAGAAAAACCCGCCTACTTAGGCGTCGTTTTTGATACTCCTAAAAAAACACATCGGCATGTTGAGTATATAGATTACAAAGCAAATAGAGATGCCATGCCTGAAGGCATTGCAACAGCCATCCCTTATATCAAAAAAATTTTACAATCATTTAATATACCTGCTTTGTCACTAGATGGTTTTGAAGCAGATGATGTTATTGGAACACTTGCAAAACAAGCAGCAGGACAGGAATTTCAAACTTACATGATGACTCCAGATAAAGATTTTGCACAATTAGTTACAGATTCAACATTTATGTATAAACCTGGTAGTCGTGGAAACCCAAGTGAAGTGTGGGATGTTAATAGGGTCTGCGAAAAATTTGATATTAATAATGTTAGCCAGGTTATTGATTTTTTAGGTATGGTTGGAGATTCGGTTGACAATATACCTGGTATTGTTGGGGTTGGTCCTAAGACATCATCCAAGTTACTTAAGCAGTATAATTCAATTGAGCAAATATATAATTCAATTAATGAATTAGATGGCAAACTCAAGGAGAAACTTATGAGCTCAAAAGACAATGCCTTTTTATCAAAAAGTCTCGCTACAATAATAACTAATGCTCCCATTAATCTCGATCCGGTATCATTAAAAAGACAAGCACCTAATTTAAATGCATTGAAGGATATTTGTGATGAATTAGAATTTTCTAGAATCTACAATAGATTAACTAAAAATTATACTGATACCAAACAACACACTAAATCTATCGTGTCTGGAGCACAATTAGATATGTTTAATATAGATAAGGAATTAGATGTTGTAATAAATAAAGGAAAACATATTCGTAATATAGAAGAGTTAAAAGATGTAATTAGTAGCTTAATAAGCTCAAAAATTGTTGGTTTTTACATTTTGTATAATGATGAGAAGCCAATTGGTTTATCTGTAACAAGCTCTACCAATTATTTGGCATATATGTTATTTGACAAGGATTTGCAACTTAAACAAGTCTTAACAGAAATGTTGCCAATTTTTAATTCAAATAAAATCGAAAAAGTTTTTTGGGATTATAAAAGTTTTTTAAAAAGTTTAGCAGAATTTAATATTAATTGTGAGGCACCAATTTTTGACGCTACTATTGCAGATTATTTAATTAACCCAGATTCTAATAGAAGTCATTTTGGCATGGCACAAAAATATGATATTCAATTAATTAATTTGGGTTTATTAGATGTAAAAATAGAGGAACAAGCAACGGCTTATTTAATTGAAATGGCAATTTTTATTTTAAATATTAAGCCTGTTTTATTTAATCTTTTAGATAAAAACACATTATTAAAATTATTTTTTGATGTGGAGTTACCTTTAGTTCCTGTGTTAATTCAGATGGAACAAAATGGCATTTTACTTGATACTAAATCGTTGTCAGATTATTCTCAAACACTTAAAACACAATTAGGTGATTTAGAAAAAAATATTTTTAAGAAAGCAGATTGTGAATTTAATATATCTTCTCCAAAGCAATTAGGTGAAATTTTATTTGTAAATATGAAACTTGTTGAAAAGCCTAAAAAAACTAAATCTGGTCAATTTTCAACCAGTGAATCGGAATTAGCAAAATTAAAAGGAAAACATTCTATTATTGATGACATTCTATTATTTAGAACATATCAAAAGCTTTTAAGTACATATGTTAATGCACTCCCTTTACTAATTGATGCTAAAGATAAAAAGTTACACACTACGTTTAATCAAACAGTTACTAATACTGGCAGGTTAAGTTCTAAAAATCCTAATTTGCAAAACATACCAATACGAAAATCTTCAGGAAAAGATGTTAGAAAAACTTTTATTGCCTCAAATTCTCAGCATATATTAATGGCTGCAGATTACTCACAAATTGAATTACGATTAATTGCACACTTAAGTGATGAATCGAATTTGATTCAGGCTTTTTTAAATGATCAAGACATACACTCTATTACAGCTTCAAAGGTTTTTAATGTGAATTTAGAGGATGTAACAAGTGAAATGCGATCTAATGCGAAAACTGTAAATTTTGGAATTATTTATGGCGTTTCCGCTTTTGGATTAAGCGAACAAAGTACTCTTAGTAGAAAGGAGTCAGCTAATTTAATTTCGGAGTATTTTATCAAATATCCTAAATTAAAAATATATATAGATGATCAAATTAATTTTGCTAAAAATAACGGTTTTGTTCAAAGTATACTAGGCAGAAAAAGATATTTACGAAATATTAATTCAAGAAATTCATTTATAAGAAGCCATGATGAGAGAAATGCTGTAAACATGCCGATACAAGGCTCCGCTGCAGATATTATTAAGATAGCTATGATTAGTATTCATCAAGAATTTGCAAGCCGAAAAATGAAATCCAAAATGGTTTTACAGGTACATGATGAGTTAGTGTTTGATGTGTTTCTGCCTGAAAAAGAAGAAGTCATGAATATCGTTAAAAGAAAAATGGAATCAGCTTATGATGCTAAAGTTCCATTAAAAGTAGATATAGGCTTTGGAAACAATTGGCTATCAGCCCATTAATGTTCACTTACTAGATTTATTAATATATGAGTATAATATTAATAATGCCGCAACTCCAATAAAATTTGCTTGACCAAATTGACCTATTGCATTAGAAATATTGCCGACAACATTCCATCCTAATAATGGCGAACCAGTTATTAACTGTATAACTACACCTAAACATAAAAATGGGACAGCAAGCTCAATACCTTGAGTAATTATTCCTTTTATTTTTTCAAGTATTTTTTTCATTTTTTGGGGTTCTAAATTTGTTTAAACTTAATACATTTAATTCAAATAAAAAAAAAGCCCACTCAAAAGTGGGCTTTTCTTATTTAGTAAGATGATTACTTAAGAAATGCTAAAACAACAAGCAAAGTAACTAATCCAGTAAAGTCATTGCCTATTCTACCAACAGCATCTCCGATAGCTCCAATTACATCAATAAATCCACCAACACCTGCTATCTGAAGAAGTATTCCTAAACCAATTAAAGACATTACTAACGCAGTAAGACCTTTAATAAAATCACCTAAATTTTTAAAAGCTGTATTCATAACATAAATTTTTTAGTTATTACAAGCCCAAATTTAAGTATCCTTAATGTGGATTTCCAAATAATTACGAGATAATTGTTAATTCTTTGCGGAGAGATGATTTGTCGGTAAAAACATAATTCTTAATCTGTTAAAGCTGTATTTTATGCCCCCAAAAATTCTTCTTTATTAACATTAAATTGTTTATTGAATAACAATCGATATAAGTCACTGTTTACCAGGATGTTAGGGGTTTATTTGGTTGAATTTTTACTTAATTTACAGTGTTTTTTAGCTAAAAATAAAAATACTATATAATTAGCCTTTTTTTGTGATTTTATTAAATGCTTGTTTTAAATCATCAATCAAATCGTCACTATTTTCAATACCCACACTTATTCTAATTAAAGAATTAGATAAATTATGTTTTTCTCTTTCTTTTTTGGGAATACTGGCATGTGTCATAGATGCAGGGTGTGAAATTAGCGATTCTACACCACCTAATGATTCTGCAAGTTTAAATAACGAAGTATTTGAAATAATTGTGACAGCGTCTTCAAAAGAATCATTTTTTAGTGTAAAAGACATCATGCCACCAAAGTCACGCATTTGTTTTTTTGCAATGATATGGTTTTTATGAGTTTCTCTTCCCGGCCAATATATTTTATCAATCATATTTAAATTTGATAAAAAGGAGTTAATTTTAGCGGCATTTTCGCAATGTTTTTTTATTCTTAAGTCAAGTGTTTTAATTCCCCTAAGTGCTAAAAAACTATCCATTGGTCCAGGTACTGCTCCGCAACTTTTAGTAATTAGGAAAAGTTTTTCATATATGCTAGGATTATTTGTAATTAATGCGCCCATGATTAAGTCAGAGTGTCCAGCCAGGTATTTAGTAACAGAATGTAAAACTATATCAGCTCCCAAATCTAATGGATTTTGTAGAGCTGGGCTAGCAAAAGTATTATCTACAACAACTATTATATCCTCTCGATGTTGTACCATCTCTTTTATTTTCTGAATATCTATAATTTCTAATAAAGGATTTGATGGTGTCTCAATCCAAATCAATTTAGTTTGATCAGTTAAACTATTTGTTAGATTATCAGCGTTGGTTAAATCTATATATTTGAATTTTAAATCAAAATTGGAAAATACTTGAGAAAACATTCGATATGTTCCGCCATAAATATCTTTATTACAAATAATAGCATCATTGGGCTTTAATAACTTAATAATAGCATCAGCTGCTCCCATTCCACTTGAGTAACAAATTCCAAATTTACCATTTTCTAAAACAGCAATGCTATTTTCTAGCGCAGACCTTGTTGGGTTTTTTGTTCGAGAGTACTCATAGCCCATATTATCACCGGGTTTTTTTTGTACATATGTTGAAGTTTGATATATTGGTGTTATAATTGCTCCTGTTGAGGGATCTGTATCTAGTCCTGAATGAATAACTTTTGTTCCAAATTTCATATTACTTTATTTTTATTCAAATTTATAAAAACAATCCTGTATTATAAATAGATGTCAAGATTTATATTATCACATATTGCTTTGTTTGTAGCAAATTCTATTTATGCACTTAATTATTTGTTTGCTAAAGATGTTATGCCAGATTATATAAGTCCAAAGGCATTTATATTAATTAGAGTTTTTGGTGGCGCTGTTATTTTTTGGTCAATACATAGTCTTTTAATAAATGAAAAAATCGATAAGAAAGATATGTTTTATATTATTTTATGTGCATTATTTGGTGTGGTAATAAATATGTTGTGTTTTTTTGAAGGATTAAGTATTACAACACCAATAAATGCTTCTTTAATTATGATTACGACACCCTTAATAGTTTATTTAATCTCTTGTTTAGTGTTTAAAAAAGAACGCACTTTTTCAAAGTTTTTTGGAGTAATTCTAGGATTGTTTGGTGCAACATTGCTTATATCAAATGGTTCTTTGGACTTCAAATTAAATAATTTTGGTGATTTACTAGTGTTTATTAATGCAGCTTCCTATGCGATATATTTAATTTTAATTAAGTCTATGATGCAAAAATATCATCCAGTAACAATTTTAAAAACTTTATTTTCTATGGGGTTTTTTGTTATTCTACCAATTGCATTTAATGAATTTATAGATATAAACTTTTTAGTAATTCCTATTGAAATAGTTTATAAAATATTATTTGTTGTATTATGTACTACATGTTTAGCATATTTTTTAAATATATACGCACTTTCTAATGTTAGAGCATCTACGGTAGCATTTTATATATATTTACAGCCACTGTTAGCAACTTTACTCTCTGTTTTTTGGGGAAAAGATGAATTATCCTTAATCAAAATAATTTCAGCGGTCTTCATTTTTACAGGGGTCTATTTTGTATTGATAAGAAGGCCGATATAATTACACACTTTTGTATATTGTCACATATAATTTAAATATTATCTATTATGTTTTCAATGACTGGCTACACCAAGCAAGATTTTAAAATGCAAGGTACAAGTTTTTCGATTATTATTAATTCATTAAATAGTTCCAAAGGACTTGATTTGTCTATTAAAATGCCCTGGTATTTTAATAATATAGAACACGAGGTCAGAAAATTAATAAACAAAAAATTAGTGCGGGGAAAAATAAGTTTTAGGATTTTAGAAAATCATAGTAATACTAAAGTTGTTTTAAATAAAAAACAACTTAAAACACATATTAAATCTATTATTGAGGTTACACCTGATGTAGATCATGGTGCTGTTTTAAATGCTGCAATTAAACTTCCAGATATATTTGTTTCAGAAAATTTCAAATTCAACAGAGTTAATAAAAAAATATTATTAGGTAGTGTAGATAGTGGGATAAAAGATCTTATTTTATTTAGAAAAAAGGAAGGTACAGCGTTAATGAAAGAAATAAAAAACTATATTAATTCAATTATTAAAGTTGTTAAGCAAATTAGCACATTGGAAAAAAAACGAATCAGCAAGAAGAAAGATAAGCTACAAAAGTTAATTAAGAATAATATTTCTAAAACAGATTATAATTTAAATAGGTTAGAGGCTGAGATGATTTATTATTTTGAAAGAAATGATATTACTGAGGAGAGAATCAGGTTGCAGCAGCACTGTAATTTTTTTCTAGATGTTATTAAAAAAGGGGGGGCTATGGGTAAAAAACTAGTATTTATTTCTCAGGAAATTTTAAGAGAAATAAATACTATCGGTTCCAAGGCACACGATTTTGAAATACAAAAAAGAGTTGTTGTAATGAAAGAAGAAATAGAAAAAACCAAAGAGCAACTGCTAAATATCTTATAATGTCAAGAGTCCCTAAAATTATTATTATATCAGGTGCAAGTGGTTCAGGTAAAACAACACTAGTTAATTATTTATTGAGCTGTAAAGAATTAAATTTAACATTTTCAGTTTCTGCGTGTACACGAAAAAAGAGAGCATCAGAAATAGATGGTCAAAATTATATATTTCTTTCTATTGAGGAGTTTAATAAAAAAATAAATCAAAATGAGTTTGTAGAATGGGAAGAGGTGTATAAAGATCATTTTTACGGAACCTTAAAAAATGCAACTATGCAAATTTTAAAGGACGGTAAAAACCTCTTGTTTGATGTAGATATTCAAGGTGCATACACAATAAAAAAATACTTTAAGAGTCAGGCAATTGGTATTTTTATTAAGGCTCCCTCTATTGATATTGCTAAAAAAAGATTAATTAAACGTCAAACAGAGTCAAAAAAAGCTTTACAATTTAGGGTTGATAAAATTGAGGAAGAAATAGAAATGGGTAAAAAAATGGATCATCAGTTATTAAATGACGATCTTGATAAATCGAAATCAGAAATTTATGGTTTAATTCATAGATTTATAGTATCATGAAAGTTGGATTATTATTTGGCACATTTGATCCAGTTCATCTGGGTCATATACAAATAGGCCACAATATTCTATTAAATAATCTTGCTGACAAAGTCTGGTTTGTCATCACCCCGATGAGTCCATTTAAAATTGATCGAGAAGTTAGTTTGATAAATGATCGAATTAATATGCTAAAGCTTGCAGTTAATGAATACACCAATTTTTCCGTATCAGATGTTGAATTAAGCTTGCCTTCTCCGAACTATACAGTAAATACATTACAGTATCTAAAGCATAAACACCCTCACAAACAGTTTTCTCTAATTATGGGTTCAGATAATTATGCTAACTTATCAAAATGGGAAAGCCATCAATATATCTTAGATAATTTTACAATACATGTTTATAAGAGAAAAAAATATCCCACACAGGGGATCAAGTGTATTCCAGGACAATATTTTGACATTAGCTCTTCATATATTAGAGAGCATATAAACCTTAAGACATCACATGGTTTTTTACATAAATTAGTTTTAAAATATATCCAAAAAAATAAATTATACTCTTAATCTACAGATTATAAAAGAAAGCTTTAAATACTTTGGCATAGATTTTGATATATACTATTTAGAGATAGTATTGGGGTGGGGAAGTGATTAAAAATGTAATTAATCGGTGCTATAATATTAATTAATTACTTCCCCATATCTTGCATTATTTTAATTGCTTGCTCTAAAATAATTTTCCCATCTTCATTACTAAGATTTTTATCACAAGCTCTTTCGGGGTGAGGCATCATGCCAAACACATTTCGCTTTGCATTACATATGCCAGCAATATTTTTTAATGAGCCATTTGGGTTTGCTCGAGAGTTTATTTCACCGTCTTCAGTACAGTATTTAAATATAATTTGTTTATTATCAATTATTTCTTGTAGTATTTTTTCATCTGCATAGTAACAACCTTCTGCATGTGCTATAGGAATTTTAAATACTTGATTAGAGTCAATCCTCTCAGTAAGTATAGTTAAATTGTGTTGCGGCTTAATAAATATATTTTTACAAATAAAATTGTGATTATGATTTCTAATTAATGTGCCAGGTAGTAATTTTGATTCACATAGTATTTGAAATCCGTTACAAATTCCGAGCACATAGCCGCCATTATTAGCAAATTCAATTATTTTGGTCATAATTGGAGAAAAACTTGCAATAGCACCAGATCTTAAGTAATCTCCGTAAGAGAACCCACCAGGTAAGATAATAAAATCAATATTTTGAAAATCAGTATCCTTATGCCATAGTTTTACAACTTTTTGTCCTAATATATTTTGTAATACATGGACTGCGTCTTCATCACAATTTGATCCTGGAAATACAACTACGCCAAAAGTCATGGGTATAAAAATTTTAGAGTAAATACTATAATTAACAAACCTAATAAAAATGTACGAAACTTTTTATACTTAGTGTATATTAAATAGTTTGAAATAACAATTGTCGCAGGAATCGTAATGACATAGGCCAAATTAAATGATCTGAAAAAAATCACAGATGCTAAGGTAATTAGGAAAAAACAAAATAATATATAAAATCCTTTTTTAGAGCTTTCGGTTTTTTTATAAAAATTTTTATTTAATTCGCTATATGCTAATACCAAGCTTATCAATAATGTGATTATAATTGGATAATTAAATATTTTAAGATAATTTATGTTTTGCGTCATTTCAAATCCCCAGGTATTTGAAGAAAAAAATAGAAAGTCAAATGCATAGAAAGTACCAAATACATATATAATACTAAGTAATTGAATTATACAGTTTTTCCAATTGAATTGCTGATAATAAAATAATGTTCCGAGTATTAATGGATAAAATAAAATAAACTTGAAATCAATAATTAATAGGCAAGCTAAGAAAAAACTTATTTTTAGTATGGTTTTTTTTACCTCATGTATTTGAGTTAAGTTAATAGTATTGCCATATAAGCCAATTAATAAAAAAGAAGAGATCATAATTATTAAACTATTTTCTAAATTAGCAAGAGGCAGGGAGAGAGTAAAATAAATTAAGCCAGTTAAATAACTAGGCTTTTTTATAGTTTTTTGTTTTAGAACAATACTATTGTACGCAATACTATTTAAAAAATTGATAAATAAAAACATACTGACTTTTAACATTGCAAATAAAATATTAACTTCGATTTTTATTAAAAATTAAAAAAATGACGCAATTTTTTTATTGGTTAGGTGATTTGTTTCAAACATCATTTTTTGTTTTACCTATTTTAGGCAATTACTTCAATTTATTACTTGTTATATTATTTTCGGTAGCTTTTTTCATTTCTTTAAAAAAGTTTATTTAACAATATCTTGTCCAATATCTTTTCTGAAATATAGTTTTTCAAATTTAATGTTACAAACATCTTTATAATTGAGAGTTAGAGACTCTTTTAAATTTTTAGCACAATTGGTAATTGCCAACACTCTTCCACCATTAGTTTTATATGTGTCATTTTCTATTTTTAGACCTGCATGAAAAACATGAGAATTTTTTATTTTTTCTAATCCTGACACCGTGTAGCCGTTAGTGTATTTTTCTGGGTATCCACCAGAAGTAATAATAATTGTAGATGCAGACTTTGAGCTAATTTCTAATACATGATCTTCAAATTCTTTTGGTGAATCTATTTTTAATAGAACATCTAAGAAATCAGATTTTATTCTTGGCATTATTGCTTGAGTTTCTGGATCTCCAAGTCGGACATTATATTCAATAACAAAAGGTTCGTCATTAACCTTAATAAGTCCAAAAAATATAAAACCACTGTATGCTATTTTTTCTATCCTTAAACCTTCTAGGGTAGGCTCAATAATTTTATTTTTAATTTTTGCCATGAATTGCTTATCAGCAAATGGGACTGGAGACACTGCACCCATTCCTCCGGTATTTAGTCCAGTGTCATTCTCTCCAATTCGCTTATAATCCTTTGCAGCGGGTAAAATTTTATAATTAACACCGTCAGTTAATATAAACACTGATAGCTCAATGCCTTCTAAAAATTCTTCAATAACTACTTGATTCCCAGCTTCACCAAACTTCGAATTAACAATAATTTCATCTAATATATCGCAAGCTTCTTGTAATTCTTGACATATAAAAACACCTTTTCCAGCTGCTAGTCCATCTGCCTTAATGACAAATGGAGGAGTGTTTTTTTGCATAAATTGTTTTGCATCTTTAATACTATTTGCATCGAAATGCTGAAATCCAGCTGTGGGAATATTGTATTTCTGCATAAATTGTTTTGCAAACAACTTGCTGCCCTCTAGCATTGCACCCTTTTTCTTGGGACCAATTATTTTTAATTCCCTTAAGTCATCATCTGCTTTTAATTGATCATGGATTCCTTCTACTAGTGGTACTTCAGGTCCAACAATTAGCAAATCAATATTTTTATTTATAATTGTTGTTTTTAATTGGCTATAATTACTAGGGTTTATGTTTAAATTTTCTGCAATCTGTGCAGTACCCGAGTTACCTGGTGCAACATATAAATTTTTTAATAGCGCACTTTGCTTAATTTTCCAGCTGATAGCGTGTTCACGCCCACCTGACCCTATGATTAATACGTTTCTTTTTTGTTCAGTCATGAATTATTTAATTCAGAAATTAATTCTTCAGAAATATTTAAATTATGAAAAACTTGCTGGACATCATCATTTTCTTCAAATTTTTCAACAATATTCATAATCTTAATAGATTCGATTAAGTTTAATCTTTTAGTGTCATGTGGAATACGTTGAATTTCAGCAGATTGCACAGTAATCGTCAGATCATTTAATTTGTCCTGCATTGTTCCAAATTTCTCAAAACTACACAGTAAAGTGCATAAATCTTCTTGAACTTCAAACTCCTCTAACCCAAAATCAATGAGTTCCATTTCCAAATCTTCTATATTCATATTAATCTCATCTTTCTTGATAAGAAATAGACCTTTTCTATCAAATAAAAATTCTAGAGATCCATTTTTTCCAAGTTCACCTCCGTTTTTATTAAATACTGCCCTTACATCTGCAACAGTCCTGTTGATATTATCTGTTGTGCATTCTATAAAAATTGCAACACCATTTGGAGCATATCCTTCATATGTTACTTCCATGTAGGTGTCCGCATCGCTACCACTTGCTTTTTTAATTGCTCTTTCAATGTTTTCTCGAGGCATATTTACCCCCTTAGCATTTTGAATTGCAGTTCGTAATCTAGGATTAGAATTAATATCATCTCCACTTTCTTTAACAGCAACAGAAATTTCTTTTATTATTTTGGTAAAAATTTTACCTCTTTTTGCATCTTGAGCACCTTTACGATGTTTAATATTTGCCCACTTACTATGCCCAGCCATTTAGTTATATTCTTCTAAGGAAATTACCCATGTTTCTACAAATAAAATCTCCTCACTCGTTCTCATAGTCTGTGGAATTTCTTTTAGGGTGTTATATGCATCTTCTTTCGAAGAGTAAGTTTTTCCAGAAATTGTAAAGGAGTCTTCAGAAATTTCGCTTTTAGTTTCAAATAATAGTCCACGTTTTGACTCAGATTCTTCAACAGTGATATTGGATGCAAAGTATATTAATAGCGCAACGCCGGTAATTATAAGCATCATCATGCCAAATGAGTTTTCTTCTTTTTTATTGACACTTTTTTTAGGTTTTATATTTCGTTTAGTTATTTTACTCTTTGTAGTTTTTTTTGTCGTTTTTCCAGCCATAATTCAGATATTTAATTTAGTTATTGGTCTTTTAAATTTAGATAAATATAAAAAGCATATTTTAATCATTCAATTTTAAGACCGCTAAAAATGCAGATTGAGGTATTTCAACGCTACCAATTTGTTTCATTTTTTTCTTTCCTTTCTTTTGCTTTTCTAATAATTTCCGTTTTCGTGTTATGTCGCCTCCGTAGCATTTTGCAGTGACATCTTTTCTTAATGCTTTTACTGTTTCTCGAGCAATAATTTTAGATCCGATGGCACCTTGAATTGCGACATCAAATTGTTGTTTTGGAATAAGACTTTTTAATTTAACACATATTTTTTTTCCAATTTCGTATGCATGTTTTCTATGTAGAAGAGAAGATAGAGCATCTACTTGCTCACCGTTTAGCATTATGTCTAGTTTAACTAAGTGAGTTTCCTTATAACCATCAGCTTGATAATCAAATGACGCATAGCCTTTTGATATACTTTTTAGTTTATCGTAGAAGTCAAATACAATCTCAGCAAGTGGCATTGAAAAGCTCAATTCTACTCTGTCAGTTGTGAGGTATACTTGATTCGTCAGGTTTCCTCTTTTTTCTATACATAAGTTCATGACAGGCCCAATAAAATCACTTTTTGTAATAATTTGAGCTTTTATATATGGCTCTTCTACTCTTTCAATCTGGTCTAGTGACGGAAAATCAGAGGGGTTATTAATTTTGATATTGCCCCCCTTTTTTGTGTCGGCATAATATGAGACATTAGGCACGGTGGTAATCACGGTCATGTTAAATTCTCGCTCTAATCTTTCTTGAATAATTTCCATATGTAGCATGCCAAGGAAACCACATCGAAATCCAAATCCTAACGCAATTGATGATTCTGGCTCAAATGTTAATGAAGCATCATTGAGTTGCAATTTTTCGATTGATGTTCGCAACTCCTCATAGTCATCGGTATCTACAGGATAAATTCCAGCAAAAACCATTGGTTTTACTTCTTCAAAACCAGCAATTGGGTTTGCGCAGGGATTATGTACTGATGTAATTGTGTCACCAACCTTTACCTCGCTTGCATTTTTGATACCTGAGATAATATAACCAACGTCCCCGGTTTCAATTTCCTTTTTAGCCTGCTTTTCTAACTTTAAAGTTCCTACTTCATCCGCTTGGTATTCTTTTCCTGTTGCAAAAAACTTAACTTTATCACCGCTTTTTAATGATCCGTTCACTATTTTAACATATGCTTCAATTCCTCTGAAAGGGTTATAAACAGAATCAAAAACTAATGCTTGTAATTCCCCAGATTCATTTCCTTTTGGTGGAGGAATTTTGTCAATAATTGCAGTTATAACGCTAGGAACTCCTTCTCCTGTTTTGCCTGATGTTCCGATTATTTCACTTTCTTCACAACCCAATAAGTCTACAATTTGTGATTTCACAACTTCTTTATTCGCACTTTCTAAATCAATCTTATTTAAGACGGGTATAATGTGTAAGTCATTTTCAAGCGCCAAATATAAATTTGAGATTGTTTGTGCTTCAATACCTTGTGCAGCATCTACTATTAATAACGCTCCCTCACAAGCGGCTATAGATCGCGAAACTTCGTAAGAAAAATCAACATGACCAGGAGTATCAATAAGGTTGAGAATATATTGTTCGTCATTATGTTCATGTTCCATTTGTATTGCATGACTTTTTATAGTAATACCTCTCTCTCTTTCTAAGTCCATATCATCCAGCAACTGGTTTTGACTTTCTCTACTAGAGATAGTTTTTGTAAATTCTAGCAATCTATCTGCCAAAGTACTTTTACCATGGTCAATATGTGCAATTATGCAAAAATTACGAATTTGTTTCTTTCTATTAGACATATATCAACTTGTAAATTTAGCTTTTATAACTGACATATTTAGTTTTTAAGTAT
>CEWO01050948.1_pt1 | contig 27166 bp, 18 predicted proteins | sample 361561 | NCBI WGS metagenome assembly CEWO01 (sample SAMEA2623627, study PRJEB7988) | marine metagenome | isolation source: saline water (ENVO:00002010), including
CCATTCTTAGTGAATGTCGCGGGATACGCTATTGCAACTTCTGAAGTCGGCGATGAAGTTGACTACAAAGGAATCCCTATGGTAGAGCACAGAGTTAGCTTGGATCCAGCCAATACACAAATCCAAGGTAAAATCCTAGGGGCTGGAAATTGGGTGGATGCGCTCCCAGGGGCATTGCCTGTTTACCTTGGTGCGGACATCGACATGAAAGTCGAGCCAATCTCTAATGCAGTTATGTACGGTAAGGTGAAAGTGACCTTCCACCTAGACATGAGAGGTACTGGTTCATTTGATCCTGTCATCGGAGTAGATACAATGCCAGTGTTCGAGATTCACACTTACAGCGAGATAGCTGATGAGGATGCTTCTGACTTCAATGCGCAAGTCACCGATAACATGGGGCCATTTGGGTGGACCAACTTCGGTGGCAGTAACGGCGGAATCCTTCTAGTGATTTCAGTCGTACAGGCTATGTTCTACGTAATCGGAATCGGATTGATGGCATATGGCGGACTAGTCATGAAGGATGAAGACGAAGGATCCCTGATTGCGGAAGACGAGGAATAATTACCCACTGTTGCTGATATTTGGCACGAAGGGTTTGAACCCCCTCGTATGAACGGAGTGCCATGCAAGCAGGCCGGAGGGGTTTTTCCCTACTCGTGCTCATGTCCCTGATGCTCTGGTCTTCCAGTGGCATGGCATCTCCTGGAAAGGAAGATGGAGGTGTTGGGTCAGCGGATTGCGAATCAATATGCATTAGCGAGGTAATGCCCAATGCTGATGGCTCGGACCAGGGAATGTTTCCCCAGGGAGAATGGGTCGAGTTAGTTAACTCCGGAGACTCTGATGTGAATCTGTATGGTTGGGCAGTTGTTGATATTGGAGGGTGGTATCATCCAATTAATGAGCAGAGCTGGGTTGGTTTTGATGACTTGGAGACCCCATACGTCCTTCAGCCCGGGGGATATGCCATAATCGCGGAGAATGAGATTGGTACACTCCGTCTAAATAACGCAGGGGAAACTGTGTACTTATTTGATGATCACAACCAGACTATTGACGAGGTTGTAACGGGCTCGGCATCCAATGGCATATCCAAAATTGCGGATCCTTCCAATGCAGGAGGGGTTTGGATTAATTCACTGGAGCCTAGTCCTGGAAACACAAATCCAAGCGAAACGGGGGGCGGAGATCCAGTAGATATCGGAGCCTCATGGTGGGATGGAGAGTTCGATGTGAAATTCACCAGAATAATGCCGGGCGAGGTCCCCAATAGAAACAATGACTGGTTTGAAATCACTAATGTCGGAGACGATGCCATTAATCTGGAAGGTTGGAATATTACGAGAATAAGTGCCTCTGGAGAGTTTCATTCGACGATAAAATCATTGGAAATACAACCTCAGTCTTCAGTGGTAATATCAGAGAATCCATACAATCTACTACTGGATGGCGGAATAGTCGCGTTAGATGCCAATCAGGTATTGACTGCCGCTCCTTGGCTGGTAAATTCAGGTGGCTCACTAATCCTAGCTGAACCCAATGGAACTGCAGTCGACTCGATAGTCTACGGAAATGGAATTGCTGGAATCGATGGGTGGAGCGGTCCTGCCATATCTGTCCCTGGGGACGGATCGCCTGGGCTGATACTCATGAGGGGTCTGGGTTGCGGCGAATATCCAGATTCTGACATCGGGTCAGATTGGGAGCAAAGATGGATACGGATAGGTGCTTCGACATTCTGCGATGGAGGTGACTTCCTTACCGAGGAGGGGTCCACTGCGACTGCCTCCATTGGCCCTCAATCAGCATATAACGACCTAAGATACTGGATTGACACGGCGCAAAGTGAATTGCATCTGCATACATATCAGTTCATGAGTACGGAATTGACTGGTGCTGTTATTGACGCTATTGAGAGGGGAGTAGAAGTGACAATACTGTTGGAGGAGGGAATTCTAGATGGGGCCAGTACTGTCGATAATCAGAGAGGGCATGCCCAGGCCATCCACGATGCGGGGGGTTTGGTGCTTTGGATGGATGACCCATCTCAGATAAGCTCGCCCTACAGGTACATCCACAGTAAAGTAGCTGTGAAGGATTCAGAAAGTGTCTGGATTTCCTCTGGGAACTGGAAGGAATCCAGTGTCCCAGTAGATCAAACCGGAAACCGTGAATGGTCTTTGATTGTAAACTCAGTAGAATTGGCAGACTTAGTTATGTCAAGAATGGATTGGGATGAGAATCAGAATAGCCTCCACATCTCCACCCATCAACCTAGGCATTCACCCTCATCGGAATGGACAATGGCGCCCGAACAGAATAGCACCCCTACTAACGCTCCTGAATATGTCTCAGGACCATTCGATGGGAATCTGATGACCTGTCCGGACGATTGTGTATACTCTGTAGTGCGAATGATTTCATCCGCAGAATCATCAATTGAGCTTTCAGTTCAGTATCTTGATTTAGACTGGTACTGGGGGTTCGGTGAAAATCCAATGATTGAGGCGCTTCATGAAGCGGCAACAAGGGGAGTCCAGATTCGACTCCTGCTGAATGGATTTTATGCGGAATGGGATGAGGAAATCAGAGATACGATTCATCTTTTCAATACAGAATGGAATGGTACTCAAGGTTTGGACACTACTGCCAGACTAATGTCAACATCGGAAAATATCACCAAACTTCACAATAAGGGTGCTATAATTGACGATTCCAGTGTCCTTGTGGGGAGTATGAATTGGGGCTCGAGCGCGGCCTTGAGGAATAGGGAGATGGGAATTCTAATTCATGATGATCAGATTACTTCTGAGTTTCTTTCTTCCTTTAATTCGGATTGGGCAAGGATGGACTCCAGTACTGACTCTGATGGAGATTTAATGCCTGACTTCTGGGAGGAGCTATATGGACTGAATCGTCACTCTGCCGCTATTATTGGAACCGCTTTGAGTGAGCAGTCAATGGATCCTGATTCAGATGGTTTGAATAACCTGAACGAGTATCTTCTTGGTGGAAATCCACTGATCAGAGATACGGATGGAGATTGTATTTTTGATGGCAGTGAAGAGGGTTTCGCGCAGAGTGTGCTTCGATCTCCCAACATAGCGATGCTCTCTGGAGATGTCGATGAGAATGGAATACCGGATGGAGAGCAATGGGGGTGTGATGAACTGGAACCCATCGATCCCGTGGGGGATGAAACCGATGAGGATCCTGTTGAAGAGCAGATAGTTGATGAGGGCGAAGAAGATGGTTTACTTGAATTCAGAGAAGACGCTATGACTCGCCCTGGTGCTAGAGTTCTATTTGGCTTGATGGCCCTATCTGCAGTATCTCTTGTTATTGCTTCATGGATCTCATTCAGGAGGCCCAAGAGTGCGACTGATGAAATTCTAGTAGATGACTCCGGATATAGGTTTGATGACTCTGGATCGAACTTAGCAATTCTGAAAGGAACCAGCTTCGATACTGGTTCTGCTGATTCGAGGTCCCTAACCAGAGGAAAGGATGATGGTTCTCATGGCGATATAATTCTAGATGGATTTGGATTCGATAGAGATAAAACTAGTAGAGACGAGATTCAGTGGATGCTTGATTCTGGGAAGACTATGGAAGAGATTAGGCAGGAACTCGGAGAGGAAGAGTGATGGTTATTTCTATCGGAGATTTCATCGACGGAGTTGTCGATGGGAGCCTTTCCGATGAGCAGGTCATACTATGGTTGAAGGCGGTCTATGAGAATGGTATGAGTGACTCCGAGGTCGCGGAGCTGACCATTAAAATGAGGGATTCCGGGAAAATACTTGCTTGGGGCGACAATAAGAAAGTAGGGGACAAGCACTCAACAGGTGGAGTAGGGGACAAGGTATCGATTCCTCTGGCTCCTGCTTTAGCCGCCTGCGGACTTAGCGTCCCTATGGTATCAGGTAGGAGCTTGGGGCATACGGGAGGGACCTTGGACAAGCTTGAGTCTATTCCAGGATTCAATACTGATATTGGGAATGAGGAATTAACGCATCAGGTTAGCGAGATAGGACTAGGCATTGTTGGCCAGAAGAGCGATTTAGTTCCCGCCGACAAACGCCTATATTCCCTCAGAGACGTCACGGGCACAGTGGCTTCGATACCCCTAATTTCATCATCAATAATATCCAAGAAGGCGGCAGAGGGAATTTCAGCCCTCGTACTTGATGTGAAATTTGGAAGAGGCGCGTTCATGAAGAATATTGATTCTGCTAGAGAGTTGGCAGAGTCGATGGTCGGTGTTTCAAAGGAATTGGGGATATCTACAATTTCTGTACTATCATCCATGGATCAACCGATTGGATATAGTGTTGGAAATTCTTTAGAAATTCTCGAGAGTGTTGAAACATTACTTGGAAGGGGGCCAGCTGATCTAGAGGAATTAGTTTGTGTATTGGGAGGGTTGCTTCTGGAATCCTCTGGAATTTCAAGTGATTTCGAGGACGGAGCGGCTATGATCCTCGATAGCCTCTATGACGGTTCGGCTTTCCGAAAATTCGTCGATATGGTAGTTTCGCAAGGAGGGAGTGCTGATTTGTTCGAGAGTGAAGTTTCACTTCTGGAGGGATTGGGAATACTTGATCAGAGCCTAAAATCAAATCCCCTTGAAGCGAGGAAGGACGGATGGGTTGTAGATATTGATGCTATGGTCATTGCCGAGATATGTCTTCAAATGGGCGCGGGCAGGATTCGTCTCGAGGACAAAATAGATCATCAGGTAGGCATGGTCATGGAGGTTCAAGTTGGAGACGCCGTTGAAATGGGGGAAGTTCTTGCTACCGTATACCACCGAGAGGGGGATATTGCCACTATTATGAGGAGGTTAGAGTCGGCTTTCTCATTTTCTGATTCTGAGCCAGAGGCGACTTCAAGAGTTGTTGAGGTAATCAGATGAGGCTCTCTCATATCGATAGAATAAGGGCGATAGCGGTCTTATGCATGGTAGAGGTCCATACTGCTGCCATCATCCCCCCTGCTGGCATGTCCGTGGGGGATCCAGCGGCATTTGTTGCCGCCGCCTTTGGAGGAATGGCCGCCCCCCTATTCGTGATGATTTCGGGATGGGCGATATACATGAGTGCCTCTCGGAGGATGATGGGCGGACTCACCAGCGCAGATGAGTGGGCATCATGGATGGTACCACGGGTTGCATTACTGGCATCATGCCAGCTTTTGGTGAACCTATTGCTAAATACTGACAGAGGAGGTAGATTCGAAGTACATACCCCGGGAGTGCTAACCCTGCTTGCAATCGCCGCACTTCTAGCACCCGTGCTAGTTAGGCTGGGGATGGAAATCAGGATTTTTTTGATGCTGGTAATGATTTCATCTCCAATGATAATGGGGGATGTCTCGGGTACTGATTGGTCTTGGTGGGACAGGGTTGCCTCTGACGGCATGTCAGAATGGCTATCCAGGCTTCTTTGGAATGGAACATATCCTGCTGTTCCTTGGATGTTCTACGTTCTCCTAGGGACTCTAGTGTATGATCTATCTGACAGTCCGAGAACTAGGGAACGAATCATCGCCATTGGCTTGATAGCTACCATCATAACCTTGCTAATTTCTGTGAGTGAGAAAGTCCCTTGGGCACTGACTGAGGGAGATGCTGTTCTGACTTTCTTTCCTGCAAGTTCGTCTTTTCTGGTGGTTTCGGGTTTCTTTGCCCTTCTAGCACATAGAATTTTGGAAGGCGAAGAAAGTTCCGGAGGTGAGCCTTTTGGAGGAGATAAGCTGTCCTTCCTCGAACCACTTGGAAGGATCACTCTGACAGTTTATGTCGCGCATTTTGCCGTTTTGGGGCTTGTGGCATATGCCATGCAAGGAGAGCCTAGATTGGAACTAGTTCCTGCTTTCGCAGTTACTATCGGTCACACATTGATGTGGATACCCTTGGCAAAAGCGCACCAAGAATTAATCCCTGAAATCTCCTTTGAAGGGTTACTACGGAAACTGAGTCAGTTGACAAGGTAATCAGTGGACCATGAAATTGGTCCGAACCAGACTGATCCTTCCTCGTTTGTAGCCTGAATTCTACCATAGTATGTCGTTCCGCAACATGTCAATCCTGACACCGTTTGTGAGTGGTTTCCAACAGATGCACTGCCGAAGCCTGTACTATCGCTCCAACCGGATGTCTGGTTTCCCATATCCGCCGTACCATAGTAGAACGTGAGGTTCGTATTCGTCCCATTGTCATAAGTCTCCCATGAAATTGTAGTGGATGTAGCTCCCGATGGATCGGGAGAAGAAATATTGCGAATAATGGCATCATAAACGAAGAACTCCTCCCTCAGGGGGTCATCTACCCACACTGGAAGGTGAGCGAGAGAGTCGTGAGTATTCCAAGTCAGTGGGAACCCCCAAGCGGCGTGATAAGGAGCTAGGTTGTAGCCAGTAGCGTTAGAGAGGTGCAATACCCATGCGTTGAACTCCTCATTATCAGTAGACGGAACCTCGGCTGGAGGGAGTGTGTAATACACCGTCAATGCCTCAGTTATAGGTCTCCAATCCCATTCCTCCTTGATCAGGATATAGGTATCCAATGCAATCCAAACAGACCAGTTGGAAATGTTTGAACCGTCATTAAAGTATGAATGCATCCTAGTTGCTCTCTGTTCGGGATCTACTGCGCTATGCCCTTGGATGCCGACCAGTTCCTCCATAAGGTAAACACTGGCGAAGTTACAACTAGTTTCAGTGGTCCCTGGAAGAGTGGATGGCATCCATTGGTGGTTGTGTCCCAACTCATGGAACATCCCCCAATCGCCGTTCTCATCCATATATGAGAGGTTGACCACCCCTTCTACACTTAGATCATGCGCCATGAAGGGGTATCCAGAATGCATCCATCCTGCGGAAATCTGAACATCAAAAACCGCTCTCTCCACCCTTGGCCATGGCTCATATCCATACAACTCGTGTTCCATTGCGAGGGCTTCATCCCACCATTCCATTAGGGCGGATGGATTATTCAAATCCCTAATCTCATGACTAGGGACCGTCATGATGAAATTGTTGGAAATCAACTCTGCCCAAGGGGCCGGATTGTCTCTCTCCGAGTATATCCACTCAAAGTCTGATGTCTCATTGAGAACAAACATTGGAGCCCTTATGGCGCCAGATATTGTGACATCGAATTCCCCGAATTCTGATCCAGCAGGAATAGCAACATAAATCGGACCCCCGAATGCATTTCCTACCTGTGTTGCAGAAGTACAAACCCCAGATTCATCGCATGCAAGTGATGCGGTCGTGTTGTCTATCCACCAGTACCTGTGAATCTTAGAGTGCCTCTTGATCACATCCTTGTCCCAGAGGCCATCTGTATGAGCGCCAATCAGTATCCAGAACCCCAACTCGGAGGCTTGCGGGCTGACTGAAACTGAGATAACCTCTCCTGGGGGTGCATAGAGTCCTGTGGACATTCTGATGCTGCTTCTCGCACCAGAATAACCGAAATTAGAGGGGAGGCCGGATTGATTTCCATCAATGGAAACAGTACGTGAAATCCTAGAGGCATTAGAGGGGACCTCTCCTGGGAATTCCGTATTACTTGGATGGATGGGTAAATCGTCCGCATCGAGACCCTGGGTGAGAGCCTCCTCCAACCTAAGGATCACATCGGCAACTGGATCCGCGCCTAAATCATGACCTGTTGAGCTCCATAGTGTGCTGTATGGGATCACTGTCCATCCTGTGGAATTTACCAATTCCCTCAACGGACTCCAGAACTCCAGAAAGTCCAGTGGAACGATTACGGTGCAGTCGGAAATTGAGGAGTAGGCGATTTCTGCTTCCTCTGCTGACAGATCGATTCCCTCGAACCTGTCTGCAAAAATCCCTTGAATAGCGTTATGTGGGGTGTAATACTGATCAGGGATATCGAAATCTATGTCGTTGTACCCCCAATCCGAGGATACCATCAGGCCAGTGGTCTGGGATATCTTGTTTCCGGGGTAGTTGTGGGGAACATCGCTGTTCGAGTATGACCAGTACCATGCATGGCCCCCCATTATCAACCCCCCTCCGGCAAGAAGGAACTGCTCTATAGCCAAGTTGTCTTCATCATCGTGTCCATTCCAGAACTCATCGAGCAGGCAATCCACTTGGGATAGATCATCTGGAGTTACCGAAAGATGTACAGAATGCCCCTCGGCCCGGAGTTCGTCTTCCCAGTGATCAAACCCAGCCCCAAAGGCTAGGCCGACATTTGCATACTCGCCACAGACCCACTCCACTGCTCTGAAGTTAAATTCATGATTCTGTGTGACCCAACTCTCGTGTCCGAGGCCGATCATCTTGCCCCTACCTACGTGACTAGCTGATACCACAGTAGAGTCAGTGGAGTCCATGCCTAGTGGGAAAGACCATTTTCCCACAGGTAAAATTAGTGATGACCACCCTCCCCAATCTGCTTCATCGAGGCCTCTTAGCAACTCATTCTGGTCGGCCCTCAAGTCATGAACGGCGATCCAAATATTCAGGCCTACTGACCCTCCTGTATTATTCGCCCATATCGTATACTGTTGCCAATCTGATCTCGCTATGGGGGTACCTGAAATTGTTCCATTCTGGAGTATTGTAATGCCCTCTGGCAGTGAAGGAAAAACTTCCCAAGTATCGATCTGAGGGCCGTTGTTGTTGGCTATAATGGCTATGCTTTCGTTTGACTTGAGTGCAAATTCATTACTTGGCCAGTGAATATCATTTGGAGGCATACTGGTAATCCTAAATCGAACCTCTGTAGTGGTTGAGCCACCTGAATTATTGGCCCAAATAATGTGGTCCCCCCATGGTTGTAAGGAAGTTGAGTTGCCACTGATTGCTCCTGTTTCTGAGTCGAAAGAGAAGCCTTCTGGTAGACTTGGACTAATCTCCCATGTCGATGGGCCACCCCCTTCAATGAATGGAAAAACCACGCCGATCCCCTCGCCGATTCTGAGGTCGAACTCAGAAGGCTCGTAAATCAGTCCAATAGGCGATTCTTCGTATATCTGAATCAGGATATTAACTGATGATTCCCCCCCTGTATTGAAAGCGGTTACAGTGTACTCCAGTACATGTTGTGGGTTCAGAGGGATCCCCGTGAGAGAGCCGTCAGACTGGTCGATGTTCATCCCATCGGGCAGAGACGGGGATACCGACCATGTTAGATGGCCTCCTCCCTCTACAATGGGGGTCGTGGCTACTTCGTGACCGGTCGACCAAAAGAATGGATGATCCGGATAATGGAGGGCGCTGGGTGGCTCATGCAACGTGGTGATCCGTATCTGTGTAGATGCCGCTCCTCCTGGACTTGAGGCCGTAATTGTGTGGTTAGAATCGCCTAATGATGAAGGGGTTCCTTGTATTGACCCATCGTCCATAATTTGGAAGCCCTCGGGGAATGGGGGCTCGACCCCCCAATATTCTACGTCCCCCCCAAGAATCAATGGGGCATAGACCTCGCAATAACCGCCTATCTCGCACGGCAGTATCTCAATCTGATACTGAATAGAGTAGGGGCCCGGTGCAACAATCTCAATTTCGATTAACGAAGTTGACTGCCCTGCCCAATTGGAGGCGATTATAGTATAGCTAGCCATAATTGTCGGTACTACGGGAGTTCCGCTAATCACCCCCGTTTGTCGATTCAGTGAGAGCCCTTCTGGGAGCCTTGGGTTGACCAGCCAATTTTGCGGCCCGTCTCCAATGAAACTAGGAGTTAGAGGTTGAATCTCGACACCCGAACTGAGGGTCATTTCCTCGATCCCGTAGGAAAGCGATGAAGGCATTATCATATCTCTGCAGTGATCTCCAGCGAAAATTTGCGATGTAGAGCAGTCATCTTCTGTAATCACTGGGACGAAGCATTCCTGATGGGATGGTTGTTCCTGGCAATCGATGACGACTGGATTTCCGCCCTGGTCGAATATACCCATGCAACCAGAGGCTAGCATCAGAAAAGTCAGCATCAGAGCGGATGCCCTCTTGCCACGCATATACCTCCATAAAGGGAGGACATGAATAAGTTGTCATATTCCCGGATATGCTGGTCCTTCCTCAAAGCAGTATTTGACAGTCTGGAAATCGGACTTGAAGACTGAGACTTCGGATCTTATGGCGGATGGGTCATCCTTGTGTATCAGAGCCCTTGCGAAAAAGCGTGCCACATCCTGCATTTCATCGACGCCCATGCCAATACGTGTCAGTTCGGGGACCCCTAACCTGAGACCGCTTGGCCCTGACATTGCCTTGGTGTCGCCTGGCAGCATATTCATGTTGGAAATTATTCCACAGTCCTCCAGGGTCTGCGCCGCCCTCAATCCGGATCCTGAATCAGGGGCCCCGTGCCGGGTCAAAATCTGGTGGCTCTCTGTGAAGCCCCTCTCCTCAGCAATAACATCGAAACCCTCTGAAGAAAGTGCCGCACCCAGGGCCTGTGCATTTGCCACTATGTCCCTAGCATAATCTGATCCGAACTCTTCGAATTCTGCTAAAGCTACTGCTTTACCAGCCACGTGGTGAAGGTGATATGAAGAGCATACTCCCGGGAAGATAGAATTGTTGAGTTTCTTGTGAAGGCCTGGATCATCGGAGTCCGAGAGAAGGAAGCCTCCTTGCGGGCCTGGGAATGTTTTGTGACTACTTCCAGTCATCACATCTGCACCTTCCCTTAGCGGATCTTGGAACATCCCTCCGGCGATTAGCCCCATCACGTGAGCACCATCATACATCACCATTGATCCAGCTTCATGGGCGGCATCTGATAATTCCTGTAAGGGTGTGGGGAAAAGGAATACAGACTGGCCAAATAAAACAAGATTGGGCTCATTCTTCCTGATTAGTGACAATGAGGCATCTATGTCTGGCTCCATTCTTTCGTCGTCCCATGGGTATGTTACTAAATTCAATCCCCTGACTCCCACGGCCCCCATCCTGGCATGAGAAATATGGCCTCCGTCCGCTGTAGAAACAGCAGTAATTGTATCTCCTGGATTTGTAAGGGCCTTCAGTGCGGCTATGTTAGACACGGTTCCAGAGGTAGATTGGATATTAGCAAAACTACAGTTAAAGACTCGTCTCGCGGATTTGATTCCGATCTCCTCTATTGTATCAAAATCATCACAGCCTTGGTAATATCTCTTGCCTGGAAGGCCCTCAGCATACCTGCCGTGAAGATCAGAATCGCACGCCCTACGGACCAAGGGACTCAGTATATTCTCGCTGGCAATCATAGGGATACTGTGACGATAGTGATTACCCGAATCTTCGACTGCTTGCAGAATCTCCGATGTCGCATCCCTTGGATTCATGATACTGCATCGAAAGAAGGTCAAAGAGTTTAACGGAAGAGCGTTTTCTTTGAATATAATTTCAATACGCAATTGTTATTGAATTGTCCCCCTAATGAATGGTATGGACACGCGCCGCTTGCTGAGGCCGATATTGATTGCAACGATGCTTCTGGCCTCGACCTATGTGGCCTCGGCTACTGATACTGATGGAGACGGTACCGATGACACCAATGATGACTTTCCCAATGATCCGTGCGCCGATACCGATACTGATTCTGACGGGATGCCGGACAACCTAGTTCCCGGATGCTCGGTGACCAACATTGTAGCACATACGTCATTTGAAGATCCATTCACGGTGTCTAGTGTGAAGTATACGGATAGCGGCAATGAGAGTATCGATCGATATCTATGGAATAACCTGGACCAACCTCATGTTTCTCACAATCAGACTATCGGAGGCGAGATGGGCTTCTCACTTTACTATGAGTCCAATGGAGGGGTCGGACTCACTGATGGCGATTATTTTGGAACGGTAAACTACTCTGGAACTGTAGGGAACTTTACAGATGGCAATAATGGGTACCAGATGTCCGATGTAGATGGGGTGACTACTCTGATTTTTGATAGTGTGGATGCAGATTATCTGACCTTTGATATGTTCCTTCAAGATACATCGTACGAGACATCTACCCCTATTGATTACCTTGTTATTTCATTCAATGGTTCATTATCAGAGGTTTCGATATTGAATACTACAGGTTTCGATATTGATTCTGACTTTCAGTCTTATCTGGGGAACTGGACCAGTATGGTTACAGATATCTCCTCCGCTGGAGCTGGCGTCCTTGAGGTAAAATTCAGCTCCAATGCAGCTACCGAATCTTTATTCTTGGACAATATCGAATTTACTTCCTCATCACAGCTTGTAGAGGATGACGACGATGATAATGACGGGGTTCTGGATGATTTCGATAGTTGTCCGATCGGAGATATTGGCTGGATCTCAGATAATAGCACAGATGCGGACTCGGACGGATGTAGAGATTCTAGTGAAGATCCCGATGGAGGTAATAACCAAGGAGGCAATAATCCCGATTCACAGGATGATTCGCATTGCCTGACTGTAAGTAACTTTACGATGAACTCAACTTACTTTGTAACAATAGATATCGTCAATATCTGCAGTGATGCGATTCAATACCCCGGGGCCAATGCAAGTGCTGATCACAATGGAGTCATTGGATTTTATAATTACACCAATTGGTTTTATGTGATAGAGGGAAACGCTTCTTACAACCTCGGTTGGCAGCTGTCATTTGATCAATCTGTCATAGATGGAACCACAATTACTCTTGAGTTTGCGGCTTCGGTACTGAATTGTGGCGCTAATAATTCATGGTCGCATGAATGTCCAAACTCGGTTCTGTCACATCAATTCATATTCATCGACACTGACTCAAGTGGAAATAATTCAGATCTTGACGACGACGACGACGGAGTGAATAATTCGGAAGATGCGTTTCCACTAGATCCGAATGAGTGGGATGACACAGATAATGACGGAATCGGTGACAATTCTGATGGTGATGATGATGATGACGGTTACACAGACCAGGTGGAAGGGTGGTGTGGTTCCGATCCGTTAGACGTCAATTCTGTTCCAACCGACTCTGATGGCGATGGAGAATGTGATGCCATGGATGCCGATGGTGACAATGATGGAGTCGATGATGGCGATGATGCGTTCCCAAATGATAGTACTGAGTGGGTAGACACAGACATGGACGGATGGGGAGACAACGCTGACTACGACGATGATGGAGATGGTTGGATGGATACCGACGAGGACTCCTGTGGTAGCGACTCGATGGATTCGGTCTCTGTTCCTGCAGACTCAGACAGCGATGGCGAATGCGATGTTATGGACCCAGATGATGACAATGATTCGGTTGTGGATATTGACGATGCCTTTCCTCTCGACCCCAGCGAGTCATCGGACCTTGACATGGACGGCATTGGGAACAATGCCGATGATGATATTGATGGCGATGGGTGGGCCAACTCCGTTGAGGAGGAATGTGCCGGAGCTGGCGGGGAAGGCGACCCGAATAGCGCCAACGAGCGACCTAGTGACATCGATGGCGATGGCGATTGCAATGCATTCGACCCTGATGACGACGGAGATGGAGTGGCCGATGGTGATGATGCGTTTCCCTTGGATGCAACTGAATGGCTAGACACGGATAAGGATGGAACAGGCGATAATACCGACCCTGATGATGATGGGGATATGTTCGCCGATGAGTATGAGGCCGAATGTAATAGCGATCCATTGGACTCGGACTCATCTCCGGGGGACTTAGATGATGATGGTATTTGTGATGGGATGGATGATTTCAATGATATCAAGAGTGACAATACTCCAGGATTTGGCCTAATTTCGGCTATATCTGTCCTGGCCCTTGCTGCGCTGACCAGAAGGGATTGATGGCGCCGACAGCAGGACTTGAACCTGCGACCTGTGGATTAACAGTCCACCGCTCCACCAACTAAGCTATGTCGGCCCAAGCTGGGCGCGGCATAACACATTCATCAATGAATCGGAGTCATTCCCACTCAATCGTGCCTGGTGGTTTATGTGTAATATCATACACTACCCTGTTTACTTGTCCTTTCAGAGAGTTAGTTATCTCGGTGCTAATGGATGCTAGAACCTCATGAGGTATGTCAGAATACTTGGCGCTCATCCCGTCCAGACTAGCTACAGCTCGAACAACTACAGTCTCGCCGTGGACCCTAGTGTCTCCGTGTACTCCGACGCTCCTTACTGGCAGTAATGCAGCGAAATATTGCCAAGGAAGGTCGCATTTTCCTGCGGCCGCGGCTTCCTGAAGTCTAATCTCCACGATATGACAGGCTTCACGGCAGGACTCGACTCTTTGCCTGGTCAGATCCCCCAAGACCCTGACAGCTAGGCCGGGACCAGGGAAAGGTTGTCTCTCGCTAGATTTTATCCCTAGGCGACGGGCAATTTGTCTAACCTCATCCTTGTAGAATTCACGAAGTGGTTCGACTATCTTAAGATCGACATCATCTGGCAACCCTCCGACATTATGATGACTCTTGATGACGTCCCTCTCTCCTCCTCCGGACTCGATCCAATCTGGCGCTATGGTGCCCTGCACTAGGAATTTTGCGCCGCACTTTTCCTGCTCTTCCTCGAAGACTCTGATAAATTGCTCACCGATAACCTTCCTCTTCTCTTCAGGATCGGTGACCCCATCTAAGTTACTGAAGAATCTTTCAGATGCGTCGACAACCTGCAGATCAATACCCATCTCCTTGAACATCTCCCTGACCTCCTCGGTCTCCCCCTTGCGCATGAATCCGGTATCGACATAGACGCAGTGGAGTAAACTTCCAACAGCACGGTGAGCGAGTACTGCGGCTACAGTACTGTCAATACCCCCCGAACAAGCTATAATTGCTGTATCGTCAATCTGGGAGTCCAATGCTTCGATAGCCTCATCGACCAGCATCTGAGTGTCCATCACTGGATTCACCCCTGAATGGACTCGTCGTCAGAGATTACCTTCGCGGTCATTGCTTCCCTGTAATCTCTGTAAGCACCAGAAAGTGTTTCGTCCGAGGTGGCGAGTATCTGTACTGCTAATGCGCCTGCATTATCGCCACGATCTACACCTACGGTTGCCACAGGCATTCCGGGTGGCATTTGAACGATAGAGAGCAAGGAGTCCATCGGCACCTTTCCCCCGACTGGCACACCTATTACTGGCTTACTAGTCATTGAGGCTATCACTCCCGGAAGGGCGGCGGCGACACCTGCCATTCCAATGAAAACTTGGCATCCTGAATCCTCAGCGGCGCTGATGATACCCTCGAGATATTTGGGTGCCCTGTGTGCGGAAGCAACCCTGATTTCGAAGGTTACATCGAACTTCTCCAGCACGGAGCGGCATTTCTCAGCGATAGGCAAATCTGATTTCGAACCAAGCACGACACATATGTCCATGACTCTCGGGACGTAAGGAGGTTCAAATGCCTGCCGTTCTATTCTTCCTCATCGGAGACTATGAGGCCAATTGGCCACTCAGTATCGGGACTAATGAATTGAAGACCTCCGATTACCCTCATTATGTCTCCAGAGAATTTGTGCCCTTCGAAAAGACAGTCTTGTACGAAGCCAAATTTACAGATGTAAGACAATGAAATGTAATCCATATTGGCCCTTGAAAGCCCATAAAGTACCATTTCTCCTTCTCCAAGGGGCACTGAAGCTATTTTGCCCCTGTTCCATACTTCTGAATATACCTGCCATTCATCGGAAAGTTTTCCCGAGTCCCATGAAGATTTATTGATAGGGAGGATGATTCTGGCTGGGGGTATTGAAAACACCTCTGATATCATCTCAATAGACCTAATGAAGGCAATCAAGAAAACAGCATAAGCGGCCCATCCCAGCATTGACGAGTAGTAAATATGTGCCAAAAATAGAACTCCTCCGATGGCCAAGAGTATCCAATCTATTGGCAGAATAATGAAGGCATCACTAGAAGTTGGTTGGGCGTTTCTTGCATTAGAAACAGGAACAATTAGCAAAATCCATGAAATTATGAAAAGTACTCCTGAAACAATCTGATCGTCTGGTGTTCTACCTGTAAAGATCAGTGGAAAAATGCTTGAGATAAGGAAGAACGGCGACCATGCAACTGGTTTCAGTATAGGCCACGCCAGAGGTCGCATTCTCTGTCTCGCCCAACCAAATCTATGCTCGAACGTCGGGGTTGCCATCCCCGGTGGGAAATGCATCTCTGAATTCCTAATCAGGGGCACATTGTGCGTTCTCTGCATGTCCCACCAAGCTGGATCTCCGCGTAGCCAGTTCCTATCACCATGCGCCTCCATTGAATAGCGACGGAGGAGTTTAGCATATGAATTAGGACGAGTGTTCATCCTTCGGATATCTCAGAATGAGATTTCGAGCGGCCCAAACTTCGTCCACTCTTCCCACCGGAGTGGTATGAGGGGCGGTTAGAACCACCTCTGGGTCCTCTGCTAGGATGGCATGGAAGTCTTCGGCGAACTTATCCAAAACTTCCTTCGACTCAGTCTCTGTGGGTTCGAACATTAGGCATTCGGGAACTATCTGGGGGAAGTATAGTGTGGGCGCCATATAGCCAAAATCTAGGAGCCTCTTTGCTACGTCCTTCCCGCTAACTCCTGTCAACTCCTTTAGAGGAGACATTGAAAGCGTGAATTCATGCTTAACTACGTCAGCCGGACAGCCTTCAATTGGCATGGCATGAATATTCAGCTCTGGATTGGGATTCATTATCCTATGTCTGAGGTAGTTTGCATTGAGAACCGCATGCTCACTCATCCTCTCCAAATCACGACCATATCTCCGATAGAAGGCCCATGCCCTTACTACTGCCCCTGCATTTCCGTTCCACTGCTGGACCTTTCCTATAGATTGCTCAGGAGAGACCCAATGATACCAGAAACCGTCTCCCACAGTACCGGATTCATCAGAGGGGAGCTCTTTACGCCCTACCAAAGGAGTTGGGAGGAACTTCGAGAGATGTTCCTTTACTCCTATGGGGCCGCTTCCCGGCCCACCTCCGCCATGTGGCTGACTGAAGGTTTTGTGGAGATTATAGTGTACTGCATCGAAACCCATCCTTCCGGGGTCGGTCTTACCCAGAATCGCATTGAAATTAGCGCCATCGTAGTACATCTGTCCTCCCGCAGAATGGACAATCTCTGTTGCTTCGGCGATTTCGGGCTCGAAAACGCCTAATGTACTTGGATTAGTAATCATCATCGCAGCAGTATCTTCGCCCACCGCTGAGCGGAGCGCATCCAGATCAATACGGCCGTCTTTCGCACTTGGAATCTCTATTATCTGATATCCGCACATCGAAGCGGATGCAGGGTTTGTTCCATGTGCCGAATCGGGCACAATCACCTTATCGCGATGGCCTTCTCCTCGTTCTCTGTGGAACTCTTGGATACATCTAATTGCAGTGAATTCTCCTTGTGCGCCTGCGACTGGCTGGAGTGTCACTGTATCCATTCCAGAGCATATTGCTAGCATCTCCTGCATCTCGTAGTATATTGCAAGAAGGCCCTGAACCTGAGCCTCGGGCTGCAAAGGATGGATACGGTCGATTCCTGGATTCTGTACTATCTTCTCGTTTAGCCTCGGATTATGCTTCATCGTACAGGAGCCCAACGGGTAGAAGCCGGTATCTATTCCAAAATTTTTCTGAGAAAGTTTGGTGTAATGTCTGACTAGCTCCGGCTCGCTAGCTCTAGGCCACTCCGGCAGGCTATTTCTCCTCAGAGATTCTGGAATCTGACTAATGGAGTCATCTGTTAGAGGGGGTGGTTGGGACCAACCAGCGCTCTTGGAGCCGTTGAAGTCAAAAATTGTATCAGTCATGATGACGCCTCCACCCAAGAAGAGAGTGACTTCTTCAACGAGGAAATGTCGGATTCTGAGGTCCTCTCGTCGCATCCGATTAGTATCCATGATTCCTTTTCAGGCCACCACTGGCTGATATCAAACCCGCCGATAACACCCAGTTCGAATATGTGAGACAGGGCTTCGGAAGATTTACCCGGAACCTTGACCGCGAACTCCCTGAAAACCGGAGATTTTGGAAATGCGAATTCGAGCCCTTCTAAAGAAGACAGCTCATCGATCGCCATCCTAGTTGAGGACAATATCCTAGTTGAGAGAGTTTCTAACCCGACGGGACCGAGAAGAGCCATGTGCATCGCACCCATTAATGCAATTAGAGTCTCATTGGAACAGATGTTTGAGGTAGCCCTATGTCTGCGGATATGCTGCTCCCTAGTAGACAGAGTGAGGGTGTAAGCAGTCTTTCCCGCAGTATCTATACTCTGTCCGACTATTCTACCTGGCATCAGACGCAAGAAGTCTTTTTTACAGGCGAAAATACCGTAAATTGGACCGCCGGCAGTTGGCCCTATCCCGAAAGGTTGGCCCTCCCCGACTACTATATCTGCTCCCCAATTTCCTGGTGGCTCGACTAATCCAAGGGAAGTAACGTCGACTCCCACAATGATGGCGGTTTTTTCCCCCACGGTATCCCTCAGCCTCAGTAGTCCCTCGTCAAGAATTCCAAATGCATTAGGCTGCTCGACATAAATAGCACAAGATCCTGCGGCACCGGAGGCGGCTTCCAAATCCAAGAAACCGTCTTCATTGTGTGGTATTTTTCTAATTTCTATACCCACTCCTTGCGTATAATTCTCAATTACTGACATCCTGTGAGGAGGGACTAACTCGGAAACATAAACAGTATTTGGCATCTCTACCTTCTTCGACTTGACTCTGACGGCACAGGTTATCGCTTCAGCGGCAGATGTACTAGCATCGTACATTGAAACATTTGAGATTGGAAGGCCTACTAGCTCTGAAATCATTGTCTGGAACTCCCACATAGCCTGGAGCATCCCTTGACTGACTTCGGGCTGATAGGGAGTATACGAGGTAAGGAATTCACCTCTTGTAGCGATCATCGGCACCATTGATGGTACGAAATTTCTAGCCAGCCCTGCTGAAATGAAGGATGGCCTGCTATCGAGATTAACATTGGCCCCCAAGAGCTTCTCGGCATCTCTGAGTATCTCTTCCTCTGACTGAGGGGGAGGCAAAGGGAGCGGTCCTTCTGATCTTATTGCGGCGGGGATGTCTTCGAACAAATCTTCCATGGAAGATACCCCCATAATGTCAAGCATTTCCTGCTCTCTTCCGAGGTTTGGCAATTGGTCCATGGTAGCCCTCAGCTAATTGGAGGCATAGGGAGTTTATGATTATCTTTGGTAGGGATTCTGCATGGGAGACCGACACACTCTTATTACTCCCAAGTTAGTCAGTGCACCATGAAGGTCGCAATTACTGCCTCAGATGCATTCGTGGCGCCTTACATTATTGATGCCCTAGGGGATGCGGCGGTGGTAATTCCAGATGAGGCCTTGGGAGATAGTATGACTCTTGACGTGATGCTGACTCCCTGTAATGCATTGATACATATTAATTCAAGACCTGTTAATACCAGTGTTGCCAGAAATGATCGTGAAGCCAAAATTATGATGAGAGAGGCCGCGAGACCTGTTTTAGATGCAGTGAACAGGCATGGAGAGCTTCACATGATCATAGTCGGGACACTGCGAGTATACACTCATTGGTCTCCTGGTGATGACTATTATGGCCCGGAATCGTCACTATCTCCAAGAGATACTGCTGCAGAAGGTCAGCTATGGATTGAGGAGAATGCCCTAGAGAGAGCAGAGTCAGGGAGACCAGTTAGTGTCATCAGGGCATCTAACGTTCAGGGCGTCCCTCTGGAAGGCCCACCTGGCAATGGAATTCTTCATCGATGGGCGAATGAGAGTCAAATTGGTTGGATAAACGTACCTGGATCGGGGGAGGATGTCAAGGACTTGGTCCATGTCCAGGATTTGGTACAAACCGTACTATCTGTTCTTGAAAACCCCCCTCTAACGAGGGAGAGCTTTGCCGTTGGCTCTGGCAAGGGAATCACTATGAGTGAACTTGCGAATATCTACAATAGCAAAACTGGTGCTTCTGTGGAGCTGAACCAGAATTCCGATGGAGAGGTTTGGGGGATCGTAGATGCTTGGTTCCTAGAGCATAGATGTGGGTTCAGACCCACGGTTAGCCTCGAGGAAATGATTGATGAGTCACTTGCCGCCTCTGGTTACTGAGCGTCGAGAATGAGTCTCTTCCTGATTCCGTTCCAGCCAGATACCTCGCATGACACTTCGCCCTCATACCCAGTCTTCAAGACTGAATCGCCGGCATCTGATGGGACTCTGATCTCTACTGCATGTCCTGATAGCACCCCTTTCTCATAGAGAGAGGCCACTGCTGTATTCCCGCCTCTGTATCTTTCAGAAATACCGATACCGAATGTCCTTTCTACAGACGTTATCTTGATTGAAATGTCAACCAGTGTGCCAGATAGCTCCTCCTTCAATGCGTTTTGTTCTGATAACATTCGAGCTTGTGAGAAAGACTCGACCATGGAGAAAATTGTCAGAGCCTCGGGGATTGCTTGTTCGACTGTAGGCTGTTCGACCTTTGTGACCTCCGACTCAGCTTTGGAATCAGCAGTTGCCTCTTCTGGTTTTTCCCCCGTATTTGTAGTTCCTGAGTAGGTTTCATTCGTGCTTTCCGATGCGACTTTCTGTATCTGAACTTGTTCGTTTTCCTCGTTTGAGGATATAGTCGACACTCCCAAAGCACCTGCCGACAGGCCTGCGACCGCGGACGCCCCAATTACTAGATTGGAAAGTGCGATTTCCTGCAATGAGTCTGCCTTGGCCTTCCATAGCTCCCTCGCAGGGGGCTGTAAGAAGCTTGGGAGCTTTGAGATGCTTAATTCTGCCCTTTCATCCATACTTGATCTTGCTGCCTCTAATCCCGCGGCATCTGAAATATCTGAGCCCTTCATATCCCCTAGTATCTCTGAGAATTCAACGGAAACAGAATCCATTAGATTACTCGCATTGGAACTATCGTCACTCTGACTGACAGCTGGTTCCACAAGTTCCGCCGATGGCATATCTCTGGAAGGTTGGCTTTCTTCTTCATCCCTTGCCATTCGGATTGTTATCCTACCTACTCCGACCCATCTCCTGGTTCCAATAGGTAGGCCGCCCCCAGCAGGAGGCCTTGTCCACCCGCCCCCGTAGAAATCTTGTGTTCCGTCCAATTCCCTATTGTCGAGACTCCAAGAGGGAGCTCCCCCTGACCCGGCATTATAGTAGAACAATTTGGCCGAATTTCTATTCACGAACAATGGTTTTCCGTTCAGCTCCCCCTGTAATTCATATGAGCCATTGTAGAGGTTGTTTGGATGATCAGAAACTGTAAGAGATGACTCATTGTCGTATGACTCAGAGGGACCAGTCTCAATCAGTACGAGAATTTCCTGTAGATCAATAAATCCATTGCCATCCGAATCCAATACGGAGAAGATTGCGTTGACAATTGATGCGGGTGCCTTCTGTCCTGTTATTGACGCTAGGGCCGCCCCGAATTCATCATAGCTCAGGCTTCCATTTCCATCTAGATCGTACTTGGAGAATAATGCCTCGGAGGAAATCCCTCTGGACTTCAAAATTGTTTGTAGATTCTTAATCGCTACAGCCTCGATGCCACCATTCAAGATATCGCCTCGGATAGTGACAGAGGCTGTTCAGCAATGAGTGTTGTCACTGCGGGGCTACAAAAATGGTGCCTGAATGACCTCTGCCTTGATTGCCCTCCTTGGGCTTGGCCTGATCCAAACGAATTGTCCCAATACGGCCCCGGACAGGTATGCCATTGCAATACCAACTCCTCCAAGACTGGGAGATGGGGCCCCGCTAGTCACGTATCCGATTATTTTGGCATCCTCTGAGTCTGAATCCATCACAGGATGGCCGGGCCTTGGAGATGGGCCTCTTGAAACACAACGGATTGCCGACCATTTTTCTGATTTTTTATGCGATTCGATGGTTCTTTCCCTTCCGATGAACTCATGGTCCATGTTGAGTCCGAATGGCACGGATGTTTCTGCGCTATTTCTAGACAGGAATCCTTCGGGGAGATTCGAATCAACCGATTCTCCGAGACCTGGCCAATGGAAATCCTGCCCGGACAACAGATACCCCTTCTCAAGTCTGAGAGTGTCTCTGGCGCCTAATCCAACTGGCATCAATCCCAATCTTGAACCCGCCTCTATAACCTCCCTCCATAGTAGATTTGCTTGATCGTTCGGAATAAAAATCTCTACACCTGCCTCGCCGGTATATCCCGTTCCTTGAATCCATCCCGATATCGAGAGATTGTTTTGACTAATGTCTTGGCACTTGAACCTCGCAACATTGTTTGAATGGCCCAAAACCTGTGATACTATTTCCCTAGATTTAGGACCTTGGATGGCAATGATACTTGTTTCTTCTGAGTCGTTGAGTATTTTTATCGAGCCATCACTCGGTAACAATTCAGTGAACCAGTCCAGCATTACAGATACCATTGATGCATTTGGGACTCCTAGAATCTCTTCTTCAGTTCTGATTGCAAATATCATATCATCGATTATATTTCCATCTTCATCAAGAAAATGAGTATATCCGCAAGTACCCCTTTGAAATTTCGTAAAGTCTTGGGTCCCTATGCCAGTTAGCCACTCAGAAACCCCTCTGCCGACAAATCTGAAAAGCCCCATATGAGATACATCGAACATCCCTGCTCCTGATCTGGTAGCCAGATGTTCCTCTTTGATGGATGAGTACCATATTGGAAGCTCGAATCCATGGAAATCTACCAACTTCGCCCCTGATTCAACATGTGAATTGTATAATGCCGTTCGCACAGGTGCGTTTCCCATGGCCCGAGGGAAGGGAACAGGGAGAATAAGTTTAGGGAGATGCCAAAATACATTATTTGGATATGGGCATAATCTAATCTTTTAATCCGTGGGTTTAAATAGTTCGACTATGACTATACAACTACAGGTTGATAAGATGAAAGAGATCGCTGAGAGTCGGGATGAATCCAAACCCTCTAGTTCATCAAGAACTAGTGGGAGAAGGGCTATCGTGCCGTCGATGCGGCCCTCTACTAGCAGAAAGACCGAGGGCGTATCTAGGCCCTGTACGGTTTGTGGATCGAATTCATGGGATACCGATGAAGTTCGGGGAGAGACGTCTTGCTCCGAGTGTGGTTATGTTGCAGAGGAGAATATGATGGATCTCGGAGCAGAGTGGACCAATCATTCTGGAGGGGATGACAGGAGCAGGGTAGGGGCACCCAGTACGCTGACACTCTCTGACAAGGGACTCTCTACTGAGATAAGAAGATCGGATTTGACATCTGGAGCGGCTAAGAGACATGGGATGTCCGGGAAGGCCCTCAGGGACTGGCGAAGAAGGCAACGAGTCGATCAACGAAGTAAGACCAGGGACAGTAGGAGCAGGAATTTGGCCAAGGCGATGCAGTTCATTAGGGACAGAGGTGACCTTCCCCCCCAGATTGAGCAAGAGGCCGCCGGACTATACAGGCACTCTGTAGACAGGGGGCTAGTCACCGGAAGAAGTATCAGAGGAGTTTCGGCTGCGTGTGTTTATGTAGCCGCTCGTGAGGCCAGAATTCCAAGAAGGATAGAAGATGTAGCAGAATCTTTCGACATGACAAAGGATGTGGATCTAAAAGAGTTAAAACGCACAATAAGGCTAGTTTCTAGGTTCCTTGGTGCGCACCACATTACCGGTCCCGAAGAGTATTTTGAGAAATTTCATTCCGATTTAGGAATGAGGCCCGAGGTCTTAGGCAGAGTCAGGAAGATGTGGGATTCGGTGAAAGGCGATCTTTCCTGGCAGGGCAAGAAACCATCTGGCATCGCCGGTGTTATAATTTACAGGGCATCTCAAGAAAGCGACTCTCCAAGAACTCAGAGTGAGGTGTGTAAGGTCTCGGGAATCAGTGAAGTAACCCTCAGGGGTCTTCTAAAAATACTGAATCAAAAACTTATAGAAAAATCATTTGAGTAAAAAAACGACTCTATATATGCTCATCCTAAGATGTATAGTCATGAGTGTGTCAGTGAGTGCAGATAGCCTTTGGAATCGACTAGAGAGTCAACTTGAGTCGTGGGATTTCCCGATTATCCCCGCAGAAGCGTGATTTTAGGAGCTGATTTAATGGGTTCTTATCTTGTTGTTGGTGGCAGTAGCGATATTGGCCGTATCCTCTGCAGGAGGCTATTAGATGAAGGAAACACAGTGACGGCGATTGGGAGAGATTTCTCCCGGATGGACGATTTAGAAAATCTGGGTGCCAGAGTATACGTCGGAGATGCCTCTGACGAGCTCTTTGTTTCGGAAGTTGTGAGCAGTTTTTCCGAAGTAGGAGATGGTAAAATTGACGGTGTTGCACATTTAGTAGGTTCGCTACTAATCAGACCCCCTCATGCACTGACTTCGGAAGCATTCAATGAGGTCATCAATACCAATCTCACATCTGCATTCGTGATACTCTCCAAGGCGTGCAAGTACATGTTACGCAACGGGGGCGGAAGAATAGTGTTCACCTCAAGCGTAGCGGCAAGTGTTGGCCTGGTCAATCACGAGGCTGTCTCAGCCGCGAAAGGAGGTATTGAGTCGATGGCGAGATCTGCTGCGGCCACATATAGTAAAAGAGGGATAAGGGTGAATGTAGTAGCTCCGGGGCTTACTGACACCAGAATGGCACTTCCAATAACAAAATCCGAATCTTCTAAGGAAGCCGCGGTGAGTAAGATACCACTAAACAGAATTAATCTCCCTGAGGAGGTGTCTGATTCTATTTTTTGGTTATTGACGAATGCCCCTGACAACATCACAGGGCAGGTATTACACCTAGATGGCGGGATGTCTCAAGTCAGGGGATAGTATGGACTGGCAGAACGCGATAAGAGCCGGAAAGCTCAGAGAAGGAAAGAGTAAGATGGTCACTGTAGGTTCAAAAATACTTATGATAGTGAATCTAGAGGGAGTCTTCCATGCCACTGAGGGACTTTGTAAACACATGAAATGGCCCTTGTCATGGGGCGGTAAGATTGAGAATGGATGCGTAAGATGCCCCCTTCATCAGACCACCCATTGTATCTCAGACGGGAGCTTGGTCGAATGGGCGCCATTTCCCCTCTTTCCACCATACGGGAGGCTTGTTGGTTCTATGGTCTCTAAGAAGGATCTAGGAATTTTTGAGACTCGAGTTGAGAGTGGTTATGTTCAGGTACTAATCTAATCCCTCAAACCTGTCCGGAACTAGTAATCCTGAATAGTGTCAACAAATCGGGAAGCATGTTGGTATGATAGAGGGGGTCATGATTGATGATGAGGGAAATACCCTCTACACACCTGTAGATGACTCTCTGATTAACTCACCCGCCCCTACAAGATGGAAAATATGGCTATCAGCGACTGGACTGGTTTCGCTAATGATCCTGGTCTCCCTACAGGGATGGATAATTGATGATGTTGTTGACGATATCAAAAAGGAGTTGGGCATATATGATAGAGTTCCTGTTTGGGAAAGATCAGAGTGGCCTTACTTGACCAGCTACTCCAATGGTTATGTTATGGAATACGGCCAATACGATGTATTGGAGACTGAAAATGAGTGGAACTCTACACATCATTTTGTGGAGTTCGTATTGCCCTTGAGTGAGGGGGGATCTGCTCCCAACGGCTTGGTGAGTCTCGCTATCTGGCTGCCTGATGTTCCAGAAGGGACAGAAGTCCCTGTGATTGCTGAATTCGGACCTTATTTCGACGAAGTGAGTGTTGAGACCCCGTCTATTGAAGTTCCTGGAACATGGCTTGGACAGATGATAATTGATCAGCTACTCCCGCATGGATATGCTTTCGCGCAGGTATCCGTGATGGGAACAGGGCGGTCAAACCACTGCATGGACCTGATGGGCAATGCCGAACAATTGGGCGTGGATGCGGCTGTTACGTGGTTAGGGACTCAGGACTGGAGTAATGGCAGGGTAGCTATGATTGGGAAGTCCTATGATGGCTCTACGCCTTGGCAGGCGGCCACCTTTGGAAATCCACATTTAGCTACTATCGTACCAATTTCAGGTTTGATAGGCGTAATGGAACTAATGTGGAAAAACGGTAGTAGCGAAGCTCGAGCGGCGATAATGCACAATGGCGTCTACGGCTCGTACGGAATTGATGGGGATCAGGAGGATGTAGGAAATATGTGCCCAGATTATATTATTGGGCCGGGCACTGGAGTCTCAGCCTATATGTGGGGGAGTGAATTTGCAGGAACTTATTGGGAGGAGAGGTACTTCCTCGACAGAGTGCTTCAGAACTATCAGGGCTCTGTATATTTGATCCAAGGTATGCATGACTGGAACGTGGATCCACATATGGCAATCCCAGTAATCAATCAACTGAAGGATTCTGGAATTGAATCTAAAGGCCTATTTGGACAGTGGGATCATGACTACCCGGATAGGCCAGATTATCACTTTGATCGCTCCGGAGATGGACGAGGGAGAGAGGCATATCCAGAAATGGTCCGCTTTGACTGGATGCAAGACCTATTGGAGTGGTTCGACTGGTATCTGAAGGATTTGGGAGACCAACCCGGTTTATTCGTTGAGATTCAATCGAATCAAGGACAGTGGAGGATAGAGGATAGGTACCCTCCTGAAGGAATGGAGTCAATATCCCTAGATCTGGGAGGCGCACTTTCCAATGTTGCTGGAGGGGTGACGAATATCCTCCCCAATGGAAATTTTGGACCTATTTATGAGAGCTCTCCCCTGACTGAAGATATTTGGATTTCTGGCCTTCCGAGACTACATATAGACGTTACAACGACGACTTTGGGAGGACAGGTTTACGCCCTCCTAGAAGATTGCTCAGATCAAGGAGAGTGCATCCATATCGGTCACGCCATCATGGATCTGAGATATCACGAGGGAGGTTCGGAAGAGCAGGCTTGGATTCCCATTCTGGAAACAATAAATGCAAAAATGGAGTTCTTCGCAATGGATGTGCAAATCGAGACCGGTCATACCATCAGACTCTCCTTAGCGAGTACAGGCGAGGACTACCTTCCAGCGTCCACGAGCTCAATAGTGAGTGTCCAGGAAGGAGTTGGTTCTAATCTTATAATCGATATCATAGATCCGGATTCTAAGCTCCTTTTTGACCCTCCTGAATGCACCCATAGCTCGTGTTTAGAATGGTTAAACCAGACTGCGTGAAGATGGTGGACGCTGGGG
>CEWO01016687.1_pt1 | contig 27038 bp, 19 predicted proteins | sample 361561 | NCBI WGS metagenome assembly CEWO01 (sample SAMEA2623627, study PRJEB7988) | marine metagenome | isolation source: saline water (ENVO:00002010), including
AAAAATGCTCTTGTCCTCCTAACGTTAGGCTTCCTTCAGCACGGTGTAGTGAACCTTGAAGTATCTTGTCTGGTGTTCCTTTCAGATAAACTCGTGGACCGTTCTCAAAACGGGCATTGGAATCAAGAGCCTGATCTATAGTAAGAATTGCAACTTTCTCATTAATTTTAAACTTAGCCTGTTTTGCGGCCTTCCGGGCCTCGAAGTGGCTATCCGCGATAACCATAAAGACCGGTTGACCAGCATAATGAACTTGGCTTTCTGCTAGCAAAGGTTCATCATGTGCCGATGGCGAAACATCATTAGTAAACGGTAAGTCCTGGGCTTTTAGTACTGCACGCACACCTTTAGCTGCCCAGACAGCTTTTAGATCAAGGGACTTAATTTCACCCCTAGCAATAGGTGATAGACCAAATGCAACGTGTAAAGTGTTTGAAGGAGTTGGAATATCATCAACATAACGGGCGGATCCGCTGACGTGTTCAATTGCTGCGTCATGTTGCAAGGATTTTGCCACAGTCATGGGCGCACTTTCAAAATATTTGTTTCTTTATTTTCAAGTTCAATGAAATAGCGCAGTAGCATGTTCTGAGCAGTTTCTGCGCGGTATTGTGCGCTGGCGCGAGCGTCTGACATTGGCGTGAAATCGTGCAACAAAATTGATTTTGCCTCTTCAAAGCTTTGAAAATTCCACCTTTTTCCAATGAGAGCATTCTCAGTGTTTTTGGCACGTGATGGGGTTGCTGCCATCCCACCAAAAGCAATTCTAGCAGATTTTATTAAATCAGCCTCAACTGTTAAATTAATACAACCGCAAACTGCTGAAATATCTTGATCGAAACGCTTTGATAATTTATAACATTTCAGTCTATTTTCATTTTTTGGTAGGTCGATGGCTTCTACAAATTCACCCTTCATAATGTTTTGGGTTCCATAGTCGATAAAAAAATCTTCTAATGGTATCTGCCTACGCTTAGTCCCTTGACGAAGGATTAAAGTTGCGCCCAAAGCTATTAAGGCTGGTGAGCCATCGCCGATGGGTGACCCATTGGCAATATTTCCTCCAATTGTAGCTGCGTTGCGCACTTGTGGACCGCCATATCGCGCTAACATTTCGTTAAATGATGGATAAATTGGAGCAATGTACTTCATCAAATCTGAAATTGTGGTAGCTGCACCTATTCGTAAAAACTCCCCTTTATCCTCTACTTGGTTTAAATCATCTACAAAGCCAAGAAATGCTAACGGAGCTATATCACGCATGTGTTTCGTAACCCAAAGACCTACGTCGGTGCCACCAGCGATCAAGGTACCTGCGGGGTTCTTAACATACCAGTTGGCAAGCTCATCGGAAGATTTAGGGCAGAATATCTTTTCTGTACTGGTTGGTTTATCAATTGGTTGTGGTAACTCTTTGATCCACTCCGGTACCGGTTTTTCCGCTGCAAGCATGGCAGCGCGGACTATTGGGGCATATCCGGTACAGCGACATAGGTTTCCTGCAAGCGCCAGATCAAAGTCCTTTTCACCATTGGTATGAGCTGCTGCCATAGCGGTAATAAAACCGGGAGTGCAGAACCCGCACTGTGCACCATGTTGTGTAATCATTGCTTCTTGCACCGGATGCAAAGTTCCATTGGATGCCCTTATACCTTCCACAGTTCGTACGGATTTACCTTGGATTTGAGGCAGGAATAAAATGCAAGCATTCATACTTTTCGGTGCGCCGTCGCTTCCTGTCAAAATAACAGAGCAGGCACCACAATCACCCTCATTACAACCCTCTTTAGTACCGCAAAGTTTTGCATTGTCACGCAGATATTCGAGTAAAGTTTCGGTACCAGTTTTTGCGGTCGTAGAAACAGACTCGCCGTTTAGACGAAACGAAATTTTCATATTAAGAAATCAAGCCACTGTCTGTTTCGCTCCCCACGCTCGGGTCCGATGCGGCGTAAGACCAGAGCGGGAACAAGATTATTTAGCACTGATTATAGTACCTATGGCAAGCAAAATCTTTGTCTAAGTTGGGATGGCTTGGTTATCTTTCGTCTGATGGAGTGATTTTTTTAATTTTAGCTGGCTGATGAGGAGTGAGCAGTTTAATCATCAAGTATGGAAAAGAATCCAAAATTTATTCATCTGAGGTCCCATAGTGAGTATTCATTATTAGAGGGCGCCTTACGTCTGAAAAAACTGCCAGAACTGCTAGAAATAATGGGCATGCCCGCCATTGCAATCACAGACACTAACAATATGTTTTGTGCGCTGGAATTCTCTGAGTACGCTTCCAAGGCAGGGATCCAGCCTATTATTGGTTGCCAGTTGGACGTGGCCTACGACCCAGCTCGACTTGGTGAGAAAGTTCGTTTGCCTGCTTCCTTGGTATTATTGGCACAAAACGCGACTGGCTATCAGAACCTATTAATATTAAATTCACGCCTTTATTTGAACGCAAATGGGGAACGGCCCCAGTTACAAATATCAGACCTTGTTGACCATGCTGAGGGCGTAATATGTCTTACTGGGGGACCCGATGGGCCACTGGGTCGGCTACTACAGGCTGGGCAAGTAGATAAGACACGGGCCTTAATCGATAAATTAAAACAAGCTTATGGGAATCGTCTTTACATAGAGTTGCAACGTCACCCAGGTGATGATGGCATCGTGCCTGATTCTGAGAGGCTGACTGAACGTGGGTTAATTGAATTAGCCTATTCGATGGACCTGCCATTAGTGGCTACTAATGATGTTCATTTTGCGAAGCCTGAAAGCTACGAGGCTCACGATGCTCTATTATGCATTGCTGATGGTTCCTATGTGGATCAACAAGAACCGCGTCGGCGTTTGACCTCTCAACATTATTTGAAAACTCCATCTGAGATGGCTCTTTTGTTCGCCGACATACCTGAAGCTTTAGAAAATACCATTGAGGTGGCGCGACGCTGTGCATTCAAAGCTTTTAAGCGGGATCCAATTCTACCTAAATTCGCAGACAACGAAGTGGCCGAACTCCGTAAAAAATCAAATGCAGGCTTAAAGAAACGTCTATCGGTGGTTCAGCATGCGGTGTCTGTAGAGGAGTACCAAAAGAGACTTGATTTTGAACTTGATACAATCGAAAGCATGGGTTTTCCTGGTTACTTTTTAATTGTTGCAGATTTTATTTCTTGGACTAAGGCCCAGAAAATTCCAGTCGGACCTGGACGTGGATCAGGTGCTGGGTCACTCGTTGCCTACGCCCTTACAATTACGGACCTGGATCCTTTACGGTATGGTTTGTTGTTTGAAAGGTTTTTGAACCCAGAACGAATTTCAATTCCTGATTTTGACATTGATTTTTGTATGGATCGCCGAGAGGAAGTTATTAGATATGTTCAGCAGAAATATGGACGAGATCGTGTTGGTCAAATTATTACCTTCGGTGCTCTACTTTCGAAAGCTGCCGTAAGGGATGTTGGCCGGGTGCTTCAAATGCCTTATGGGCAGGTGGATCGAATTGCTAAAATGATACCCGTGGACGGTGTGAAACCCGTTAGTATTGAAAAAGCGTTGGCTGATGAACCGCGTTTGCGTCACGAAGCTAAAGCCGAAGAGGTGGTTGATAGGTTGCTGACCTATGCGCAGCAAGTCGAAGGACTGTTGCGGAACGCGTCTACTCACGCAGCTGGAGTAGTTATTGGAGATAGACCTTTAGATCAATTAGTTCCTCTCTACCAAGACCCCAGGTCCGATATGCCGGCTACTCAATTTAACATGAAGTGGGTTGAACAAGCTGGATTAGTTAAATTTGATTTTTTAGGGCTTAAAACCCTTACAGCAATTCAAAATTCAATCGATTTGATAAATCGAACAAGACAACTGCACGTGAATGCACAAGGAAACAAGCTTTATGAGCCCGCCATTGGAACGGAAGGTGACATCAATGCTATTCCGTTGGACGACACTCTAGCTTTTGAATTGTATTCTGCGGCTCAAACAATTGCAGTATTTCAGGTTGAATCCAGCGGAATGATGGATGCGCTCAAAAGAATGAAGCCAAACTGTATCGAAGATATTGTAGCGCTGGTAGCGCTTTATAGACCTGGCCCAATGGAAAATATACCAAAGTATTGTGAAGTAAAAAATGGTCTAAGTGAACGTGAATTATTGCACCCATTAGTGGATCACATTCTTGACGAAACTCAGGGAATTATTGTCTATCAAGAGCAGGTGATGGAAATTGCACGTCAGATGGCGGGATATTCGTTAGGGGGCGCTGATTTGCTTCGTCGTGCAATGGGTAAAAAAATTCAAGAAGCGATGGATGCCGAAAAGCCAAAATTCCTAAGTGGTGCAGCGTCCCGTGAGGTTGATGAAAAAACGGCAAAAGAAACTTGGGATTTGTTAGACAAATTCGCTAATTATGGATTTAATAAATCGCATGCTGCTGCCTATGCTGTTGTGAGTTATCAAACTGCTTGGTTAAAAGCGAACCATCCACTAGAGTTTATGGCCGGTATAATGAATTGTGATTTACACCTTACTGACAAACTTGCGATTTATTTTAATGAAGTAAGGAAGGGTCTTAAGTTGCCGTTCACTCCGCCTTGTGTAAATCGTAGCCAACCGCGATTTGACGTGCAAGACGGTGCTTTGTTGTATGGACTAGGAGCGTTGAAAAACATTGGTATTGAGGCCATACGTTTGGTCACAGAGGCTCGAACAGGACAGCCTTTCGTGACATTATTTGATTTTGCTCGTAGGGTCGATTTGAAAAAATTAGGCAAACGACCTCTTGAGATGTTAGCGCGTGCTGGTGCCTTTGATCAACTAGACGTTAATCGCAATCGAGTATTTAGTAGTATCGATGCTTTGGTGGGTTATTCTGCTGCAGTTCATCAACAGCGTAATTCAAATCAAGTTAGCTTATTTGGAGAGGCCGGAGATGATCTTCCTGAGCCGCGACTTTCGCCTGTTGAAAATTGGTTGCCAGCTCAACAATTAGGTGAAGAATTTCAGGCTATCGGTTTTTATTTGTCGGGACATCCATTGGATGATTATGCGTCCGCACTTAGGCGATCTGGTATTATGACCTTAGACCAACTTATTGATAAAGTTAAGTCTGGCCCAATCGTTGCAAAATTATCAGGAATAATTGCAGGGCGGCAGGAACGCAAATCAGCTCGCGGTAACCGTTTCGCCTTTATTCAACTAAGTGATACAACTGGAAATTATGAAATTACGATGTTTAGTGATACTTTAGAGTCATGCCGCCATCATTTAGAAATTGGTGCAAAAGTTGTAGTCAGTGTAGAGGCAACAATGGAAGCTGAACAACTGAAATTGTTGTGTCGCTCTGCACAGCCAATGGACCACATAGTATCTCAATTAGGATCTGTTGGATTGCGGGTGTACCTTCAAGAAGTTGAAGCTATTTCATTGGTCGCCACGGTACTAGAAGATGCAACAAAAGCGACTAGAACTGGAGCCAAAGGACCCGTTTCTTTATGCTTGATTAATCAAACCTTGCCTGGCGAAGTTGATATGGAGCTTGGACAAAATTATTTAGTTTCGCCGCAAATTAAAGGAGCTCTTAAAAGTCTTCCAGGGGTGTTGATGGTTGAAGATCTATAAAGTTCTAATGTTGACGATAGATAAATGGATTTTTAATTTAATAGTGTGGCGGACGTTCATCTCTAAAAATTATTTCACTATCGCCTTGATCTGTGTTGCGTGTTTGAATTTTTCGAGTTAAATCTTTCACCAATCCAGAAAGTCTACTGAGTTCAATATCTTGCCTCGCAACGATATCAGAAAGATCGTCCACGGTTCGCATGAGATGTGCGACCTGTTCTTCCAAAGCTTTTGTCATTTGATGTATCTGACGGATTGAAGCAGTTGGTTCAAGTGCAAAAATTTTAAAATTATAATTAAGTCATTTGTACTGACGTGTTGCTCCTTAGCCTTTGGCCCGTTAAATGCTGATAAAGTATCATGAGGTTTTTATGGCTAAGCACAAAAATGAACCACGACCCAAGGCGTTACCTCCTAAGGGTTTTCGTGATTACTTCAGCTTGGACATTTACGCTCGGTCAAAAATGCTCAATAAAATTTCGGATGTTTACCATCTATATGGGTTTGAGAAATTCGAAAGCAGTGCCGTTGAAACTGTTGAAGCATTAGGTAAGTTTTTACCAGATGTGGATCGTCCTAACGATGGTGTCTTTGCCTGGAAAGAGGAGGATGACTGGCTAGCATTACGTTATGATTTAACAGCGCCCTTGGCTCGAGTATATGCGCAATATAGGAATAATTTGCCCAGTCCCTATCGTCGCTTTTCCATGGGTCCGGTTTGGCGCAACGAAAAACCTGGACCAGGAAGGTTTCGACAGTTCTACCAATGTGATGCGGACACTGTGGGATCGTCAAATATGGCTGCGGATGCAGAGATTTGTACGATGCTTGCTGATTGTATGGAAAGTGTTGGTATCGAGCGTGGTGATTATATTGTACGTATTAACAATCGCAAAGTTCTCAATGGCATAATGGAACAAGCGGGCATTTTTGATCCGGATAATCCTAGTAACTTTTTGCATGAAAGGGGTATTGTTCTACGTGCGATTGATAAGTTTGATCGACTGGGTTTTGATGGCGTTGAGAAATTATTAGGTGCTGGGCGTGAAGATGATAGTGGAGACTTTACTGCAGGTGCTGGTTTAACTGATGGACAAATTGAGATTGTTTTAGCGTTCATGCGGGCAATTGGAACTACATCTGAAAGTACATTGGTTAATTTATTGGAATTAGTAAAAGGGTCATTAACTGGCCAGGTGGGGGTGCAAGAGCTAGAAAAAATCTCTAACCTGGTAACTGGACAAGGGTACGGTATGGATCAAATACTTTTGGACCCATCTGTAGTACGCGGTCTTGGTTATTACACTGGCCCAGTGTATGAAGCTGAACTGAAATTCAAAATAAAAGACGAAAAGGGCCGTCTAAGACAATTTGGATCTGTAGCAGGTGGTGGAAGATATGATGACCTTGTAAAACGCTTTACGGGTCAAGAGGTGCCTGCTGCTGGGATTTCGATTGGTGTGGACCGCCTGCTCGCTGCTCTGCGGATGAAGAAAAAAAGTGATAATGAAATTATTGGTCCTGTAGTGGTGACTGTAATGGATAAAGGCCGCATGGTTGATTATCAAACAATGGCCACTGAGTTAAGAAATGCTGGAATTCGGGCGGAGGTTTACCTTGGTAATCCAAGAAATTTTGGCAATCAGCTTAAATACGCTGATAGTCGTGCGAGCCCTATTGCAATTATTGAAGGTGGAGATGAAAAGGCGGCTGGTGTGGTGCAAATTAAGGATTTAATCCTTGGTGCTACATTGGCCAAGAAGGCTACCTTGGAGGAGTGGAAGTCTCGACCCAGTCAGATTGAATGTGCTCGTGATGATTTGGTCATGCAGGTCCGCAAGATGTTGGCAGAGCAGGCGCGTGAGGATTAATTGCATTAAGCTTGAAATTGACTGCTTCATTACGTTGTAGACCAGCGTCTATAGTAAGCCAATATCGGCTAAAGCTGTTTGCAACTCAGGAGGCAAGGCGTCATCATTAGGTCGAGCAGGCGCCAAATCTGGAGGAGCGTCACTGAGTTGTAAATAACGCCAACCTTGAAAGGCCCGTTTTGGTGTTGAGGCTACGTTGATTAATTTGGGATCACAGACAATTGCGCAGCGGCGAATGCCATCATTCCCAATTGTCTCATCGAGCCGCAAGATTATTTGGCGGCATAGAATTTTTCCTTTGATCACCCAATAGATCGATCCGCCGTTTAGCAGCTCTTCGCCCCGTTTTGGCCACATGCGCGTGACGTGGCGCGGTAGGCCATCCTTCGTCTGTGCCCTTGGTGTTGCTTGCCATTTTGCTAAGTCCTGGACGATTTCCGTACCCACACTAAGCTTCACTAAATTTGTAGTTTTTGACAATTTTTTACCTAAATCATATCTTCGTTTGGTGAAAATCAAATTTCGCTATTCTATACAAGTTGACCTTTTCTAGATGAATACTTAACCTGAGGTCAAACCTCTAAAATCTCAACATGGAATTTCCTATGAAACGCTTTGACGCATCTATTGCTGAACAAATATGGGACATGAAGTACAGATTTAAGGGACCTGATGGTGTTCCTATTGATAATACTGTGGAGGACAGCTGGCATCGTATCGCTGGAGCGTTGTCATCAGTTGAAAGTTCTCCCGAATATTGGAAACCAATATTTTTTGAAGCATTGTCTGACTTTCAGTTTCTGCCTGCCGGAAGAATAATGGCAGGTGCGGGAACAGACCGAAGTGTGACGCTGTTCAACTGCTTTGTCATGGGCACCATACCAGATAGCATGGGCGGTATTTTTGACATGCTGAAAGAGGCTGCGTTGACAATGCAGCAGGGTGGTGGAATTGGCTATGATTTTAGTACAATCAGACCGATGGGTGCTAAAGTAAAGGGTGTGGCAGCCGATGCTTCTGGCCCACTTTCTTTCATGGATGTTTGGGACTCAATGTGTCGCACGATTATGTCAGCTGGCAGTAGACGTGGTGCGATGATGGCCACAATGCGATGTGATCACCCCGATATCGTGGACTTCATAACAGCCAAGCGAGATCCAGCTCGTCTCAGAATGTTCAATGTTTCAGTTTTAATAACGGATGCATTCATGGATGCAGTTAAGGCAAATGGCCCGTGGAATTTGATATTTGATGGTGAAATATTTAAAACAGTGGATGCCTTAAAGCTTTGGGACCAAATTATGAATTCAACATTTGAATTTGCTGAGCCCGGTGTCATTTTTATAGATAGAATAAACAAATCTAATAACCTTGGTTATTGTGAAACTATTGCGGCGACTAACCCTTGTGGCGAGCAACCCTTACCGCCTTATGGAGCTTGTTTGCTGGGGTCGATCAATATGGCACGGCTTGTATCCAATCCCTTTGAAAACGGTGCCTTCCTAGATGAAGTGAAAATGACTGGACTGGTAGCAACGGCCGTCCGAATGATGGATAATGTCGTAGATACCAGCCGATTTCCACTTGATGCACAATCCAGAGAAGCAAAGGCTAAACGCCGAGTAGGCCTAGGGGTTACCGGTCTCGCTGATGCTCTTTTAATGGTCGGGCTACGTTATGGTTCTGAAGAAGCTGCCACTAAAACAGAGCATTGGATGCACCAAATAGCGCGGGCGGCTTATCTGGCGTCAGTTGATTTAGCCAAGGAGAAAGGGCCCTTTCCACTTTTTGACGCTCAGGAATATCTATCCAGTGGAACAATGCAAGTTATGGATAAAGATGTACGCAATGCAATTGAAGAAAATGGAATTCGCAATGCCCTGCTCACCAGTATTGCGCCCACTGGTACCATCAGTCTTTATGCTGGGAATGTATCTTCCGGTATTGAACCAGTTTTTGCATATGCATATAATCGCAAAGTTTTACAAAAAGATGGGTCACGTACAGAAGAAGAAGTTGTGGATTATGCGGTTCAAATGTGGCGTGACAAGATGGGAAATAAAGAGCTGCCAGATTATTTCGTAAATGCTCAGACATTAGCGCCGATAGATCATGTGCGAATGCAGGCTGCGGCCCAAAAATGGGTAGATAGTTCTATCTCAAAGACTATTAATTGCCCAGAAGACATTAGTTTTGAAGCATTTAAAGACGTTTATATGGCCGCCTGGGATCAGGGCTGTAAAGGCTGTACGACTTACCGGCCAAATGCTGTTACTGGATCCGTTTTGTCAGTTTCTGAAACAAGTGAAAAAGCTCCTGAAGTTGATAGTGGTGCTGATGTTGTCTACATAAGCGAACCCTTAGATAGACCCGAAGCATTGGAAGGTCAGACATATAAGGTTAAATGGCCGGATAGTGAGCATGCGATTTACATAACTGTCAATGATCTTGTGCTCAATGGGCACCGACGTCCTTTTGAAGTTTTCATTAATTCCAAAAATATGGAGCATTTTGCCTGGACGGTTGCACTTACCCGTATGATATCTGCGGTTTTTAGACGGGGTGGCGATGTTAGTTTTGTGGTAGAGGAGTTGAAGGCGGTTTTTGATCCACGTGGAGGTGCTTGGCTTGATGGGAAGTATATTCCCTCAATTCTAGCGGCTATTGGCGGCGTGATTGAGCATCATATGATTAGTACTGGCTTTATTTCAGGCGAGGGCATGGGATTGAAAACTGACCCTAAAGCTGAAGTCGTAAGCTTATCTCAATCTCATAGTGCCTCGTGTTCAAGCTGTGGCCAATTCGAACTGCGTATGGTTGAAGGCTGTATGACTTGTGGTAGCTGTGGTTACTCTAAATGTGGATGAGTTTCATTCAACAAAAATTCTTTCTATTAATTTATTTTATTTAAAAAGCATATTAGCGTTTAGGAAATATAATTTATAATTTTTTTTATTATAAATAAAATATTAGAATAGGCCTCAGGAGAGGTTTGTATAAAAAAATAATTAAATAATTAAAAAAGAGATTATTGGGATTCACATTTCGAATCACCTCTGTTACGAATCAGTTAACAATAAATTCAGAGTTAAACTGAGCAGTAAAAATTGTGGGGCTTTACATCGCCGTTTAGGTTCTTGGATCTCAAAAGAGAAGCAGATTAATAGCCCCACACTTCCAGCTACAGAGTCCGTAAATTCAAGTTAAATAAGTTTTCAATCCTCTGGTAACAACTCTGTTTAAACTATATCCATAGAAAAATAGGGTTGAATATTAAGTTGCGGATTGGCAGTATTTTTGTTTAAATTAGCTGCTTGTGCTTGACATGGAAGCTTCAGGCTGGCATTCGCCCACAATTGGTGTTGGTGGCCCTCGCAAGGGGATGCCTGTCGGAGCTCGCTCAAAGGACAACGCCCTTCAAAAAGCCTCTTTTGATGGCAAATAAATAATATGAAGGAGAACAGTAGGTGACAAAACGAACCGCTGCCAAACACAAAATTGATCGCCGAATGGGTGAGAACATTTGGGGTCGCCCCAAGTCGCCAGTCAATAGACGTGAATATGGCCCCGGCCAGCACGGTCAGCGCCGAAAAGGTAAGCTGTCAGACTTTGGTATTCAGCTCAGAGCAAAACAGAAGCTAAAGGGCTATTATGGTGATCTTACGGAAAAACAATTTCGTCGAATTTATGCTGAAGCTGAGCGTGTAAAAGGGGATACAGGAGAAAACTTGATCGGCCTTTTGGAGAGGCGACTGGACGCTGTAGTTTATCGGGCAAAATTTGTTGCAACTATATTCGCAGCCAGACAGTTTGTGAACCATGGTCATGTTCGAGTAAATGGCAAGAAGGTTAACATTGCATCTTATCTTGTATCTGAAGGCGATGTGGTTGAAGTTCGAGATAGGTCAAAACAAATGTCTGTTTTACTGGAGGCAATACAACTGCCAGAAAGAGATGTACCAGATTATATGGAAGTCGACCATTCAAAAATGGTAGCAACTTTCGTACGCACTCCTGGCCTCGGTGACGTACCCTATCCTGTGATGATGGAACCAAACCTAGTCGTTGAATTTTACGCAAAGAATTAATTGCAATCTTTCTTTTTTGATGGTCACGACGGGTACCCGTCGTGGCCTTTTTTTTTAAATTTAGCTTTAGAAATGGTTAAAGAGAAGATAAGTAATGACAATACCTAAACCTCAATTGGGGCATTAGTTGGATGTGTAGGGAGTTGTTTTGTCTAAGGAACTTTGGATTACTGCACCTGATATGGTGGGGTGCACTCGCATTGTAACAAGCCTTAAAGCATTTTGGAGGCGATAAACTGCATGAACTATGATCGAATTGCACTGATAGGACTGGGCTTGATAGCGTCTTCAATGTTTTGGGCTATGAAGCGTGCAAGTATGAAAGTGCATGTAACTGGTTATTCCAGATCTTCTCAAACACGAGAAACAGCTCGTAAAATAGGGCTTTGTGATACCATAAGTGATGAATTGGAAAATGTAGTTGTAGATGCTGACTTAGTCGTCCTTTGTGTGCCGATAGGTGCAATGGGCGATATTATGGAAAAAATAGGTCCACTCCTTAAATCTGGCTGTACAGTTACAGATGTAGGATCTGTGAAATGTTCTGTAATTGAGGCAGTTAAACCCCATGTGCCAGATAATGTTCACTTTGTTCCAGCGCATCCTCTTGCAGGCACAGAGCATTCTGGTCCTGACTCTGGGTTTGCGTCGTTATTCGATAATCGATGGTGCTTAATTACGCCAAATGGTGCGGATAATATAGCAGTAAAGCGTCTAGAAAATTACTGGCAAGCATTGGGTGCAAATGTAGATCAACTTGATCCTGAGCATCATGATCTCGTGTTGGCTGTCACTAGCCATGCGCCTCATCTAATCGCCTACACTATGGTTGGCGTAGCAGACGATATGAAACGAGTAACAAATTCGGAAGTAATTAATTATTCTGCGACTGGATTTCGAGATTTTACTCGAATTGCTGCTAGTAATCCAACAATGTGGCGTGATGTCTTTTTGTCCAATAAAGAAGCTACTCTTGAAGTTTTAGGACGATTTACTGAAGAGCTATTTTCTCTTCAGCGGGCTATAAGAACTGGAGATGGTGATTTTCTTCATGATTACTTTTCGCGCACTCGATCCATTAGGCGTGGAATAATTGATGCTGGGCAGGATACAGACGAACCGGATTTTGGAAGGCCTAAGGATTGAATGAGAAATTCAGTTGGGTTTTGTCTAAACATCTAAAAACTGTTTAAAAAAATAAAAACAAATGATTTTTTAATTTAGTGCTGAAAATTTTCTCTATATCGGATGTCATTTTACCTGGTCACTTTGATTTAACAGAAATTTGAAGAATAATTTTCCTATTTCCCTAAAAAGCTGCATTCATTTTTCTGCTAAAAAAATACCAAAACTATTAAAAACACATAAAAAACTTTTCTTAAACAACATTGCGAAGTAAAGTTTTTTTAGAAGAAATATTCAAGGTTGATGATATGGATCAAATCCAGAGAGATCAAAACCCGCAGTTCTCGCAGCCGTTAAGCCAAATATTAATGATGTTGGCTCTCGTGGCGGGAGTAGGGCTCCTGAGTTATATTGCGTATCCAAACGTTGGACCCACGTTCTTGGCTAATCCGTATTTAAATGCATTCATATTATTTGTTTTTTTCATTGGAGTAGCGACCTGCTTTTATCAGGTTTTATCACTTATTTACTCGGTACAGTGGATTGAAGGTTTTGCCTCGCAGAAGGCAGGTCATCAAGAGTCAAAGCCGCCTCAATTACTCTTACCACTGGCCAGCTTGTTGCGAGGACGTGGAGAGCATATGCAATTAGGCTCTGCATCAACGCGTTCGATATTAGATTCAGTCTCTACTCGGATTGATGAACAACGTGAATTAACGCGCTATATTACCAATATGTTGATTTTTCTTGGCCTGTTGGGGACTTTTTATGGTTTAGCAACCACGGTCCCGGCATTGGTCCAAACAATACAATCATTAACACCAGGTGAAAATGAAAGTGCTGTTAATATTTTTTCAAGACTCCAGAGGGGCTTGGAAGGACAATTGGATGGAATGGGGATTGCGTTCGCGTCCTCGTTGCTGGGGCTAGCTGGATCATTAATGGTTGGCCTTTTAGAGGTATTTTCCAGTCGTGGACAAAATCGTTTTTATGGAGAGTTAGAGGAGTGGCTATCCGGCATTACACGAGTAGGATTCGCAAGTGGTGATGGTGATGGAATAAGTGATCAGTCGATACTTGGTTCGATGATGGATCAAATGTCTGAACAAATGGCCAGTATGGCAAGAATGTATTCCCAGGCCAGTGCAGGACAAACTGATGTAGAGGCTCGTTTATTGGAACTTACCACCACAATTGAGAAACTAACCAGTAAACTTGATCAAGGGCAAACTCAGGCCTTAGAGCGAGTGGCAGCTAGTCAGGAAAAAATGCTTTCTCGAATGGGTGATAGCAATGGGGAAGGTATTGATGCAGAAAGTCGTATGCGGTTGAGATCAATGGATGTCCAGATGCTGCGAATTTTAGAAGAGATTTCTACGGGAAGACAGGAAAGCATATCTGAAATACGTGGTGATTTGGCAAATCTCTCAAAAACGATACATAGCCTGCTCATTGCGTTGCCTTCCAGGAAAGAAAAACCTTAAGATATGGCACTTTCCCGTCGAACTGGAGTGAGGTTTCAGGCATCAATTTGGCCTGGTTTTGTCGATGCGATGACTGGGCTATTGCTCGTGCTGATGTTTGTATTGACTATATTTATGGTGATGCAATTTGTTCTTCAAGAAACGATTAAAGGTCAGGGAACTGAACTTGAAGAACTAAGTTTAGACATTACGAAAAAAAATGACCAGTTGAGTGATCTTTCAGGCCAAATTTTAGCTCTGGGAGAGGCTTTAGGACTAGAACGAGCTTCAGCTGAGGACCTACGAAAACAAGTTGCTGCACTGGACGCGTCTCTTGTAAAATCTCAAGCCAGTGGGCGGAGCAGATTGGCCTTAATATCCACATTAACCGCAGAGCGAGATGCACGGGTTTCAGAGCTGGAAAACGCTAATACAAAAATAGCGGACTTTGAACTGAGGATTAGTAATCTATTGGTATTGCAACAAGAGGCTAAAGGTAAGATTAGTGATTTTGAACTTCAAGTCATGAGACTTAAAGATCAGAGTTTAGAAGCAGAGGCTGAAATTTCGTTTTTCAATACTCAAGTTGCAGTCTTACTCGCACAAAACTCAAAGGCACAGGATGAGATTACGAATTTTGAAACGAAAGTTTCTTCTTTATTAGAGCAACAAATAGACGCGGACAAGAAAATTTCAGAATTTGAAGCGCAATTAGCTCTTCTTGTTGCTCAATCGATGGAAGACAAAAAACTGATAAAGTCCACTAATGCTGAAGTCGCTAGTCTCGAAAATGAAAATTTGAAAAATAAAAATAAAATAGGTGACTTTGAATTACGTGTTCGAGAACTTTTAGAGCAAAAAGCGGAATTACAAGAGAAGTCGATCAAGTCTGGTGAAGAGCGCGCTTCATTACAACAATCATTATTAGCGGCACAGGCAACAATTAAAGCTAATCTTGAGAAGATTGAATTGGGGAAAAAGCAAGCTGAATTATTGGATGAAATGATAGCTGATTTGAAACGAGAAGCTCAAATAAAGAATACCAACTTATCAGATACCTTGGCGCTTCTTACTACACAGCAAGATCAGGCATCGGCTTTGGCTTCACTAAATAAGGAACTCCAAAAAGAGTCAGAAAGACTTAATGAGCAGTTTAACGCGGCTCAGTTGGAAGCTGCTGCTGCAGAGATACTGCGTAAAAAACTATCAAATACCGAAGTTGCTTTATCGGAAAAAGAGATTGAGCGTTTGGCAGAAGTTGCAGCAGCAGAGCAGTTGCGTAGGAACCTTGAGAAAAGTCAGGCGGCATTATCATCTTTGACACTTCAACTTAATGAACAGCGCAAGCAAGCTGAAGAAACCTTGACGATTTTAGCAGCTGCAAAAAATATTGAACAAAATATTTCAGATGAGGAGATAACGGATGCAGAGAAGCGCAGTGCGTTAATGACAATAGCCCAAACTGAACTTCTAACAATCGAAGAAATTTCAATTGAAGCACAACGACAAATGACCCTTTTAAGCTTAGAGGTAGCGGAATTGCGTGCACAAATTGGGGGATTAAAGTCTATTCTAGGAGATTTTCGTCGCCGAGATGCAGCTAATAAAGTGGAAATTACTAACTTAGGCAGTGAGCTTAATGTTGCCTTGGCGCAAGTGGCATCGGAAGAACGTAAAAATCGTCTATTACAAGAAGCTGAAAGTGAACGACTCCTTAAAGAAAAGGAACGTTTGGCCCTAGCAGCTAAAACTTTGGAGCAATATAAATCGGAGTTTTTTGGCCGACTGCGTATATTGTTAGAAGGCCGAGAAGGGGTCAGTATCGTTGGCGATCGATTTGTTTTTTCTTCAGAGGTTTTATTTGCCTCAGGAAGAGCTGATTTAACAGCTGAGGGGCAAAATGAAATTTCTAAAATAACAGAAGTACTTAAAGGTATAGTATCAGAAATGCCATCTGATATCGATTGGGTTTTGCAGGTTGATGGTCACACGGACGACTTGGCAGTAACCGGTGGGATTGAATTTCGCAACAACTGGGAACTAAGTCAGGCGCGCGCGCTATCTGTTGTTCTATTCATGGTAAACGCTAAAGGTATGGACCCAAAACGTTTATCTGCAAACGGATTTGGAGAATTTCAACCTTTAAATAGAGAGAATACAAGCGCTGCACGTGCGCAAAATCGTAGGATAGAATTAAAATTGACAGGGAAGTAATCGACCTTATCACGTTATAGATATAAACTATTTATAGCGGCATAATTTTTTTGGCATTTATTATAGCTTATTAATAATCTGCACTTACTTTGCAGTTATTAGCCTCGGATTCCCACCCTTGTCTGTGATCAATGGCTTTTTGGGCTCCTCTATCTGAAGATCCAATTTGTTTGACTTGACTGCTACTTTTACTATCCCACCTTTCGCTAACTTTCCAAATAACAGTTCTTCCGCAAGAGGTTTTTTAATATGCTCTTGTATCACCCGCGCGAGTGGCCTGGCACCCATCTTATCGTCATAGCCTTTGTCTCCGAGCCAATCAGCCGCTGCTTTGGTAATTTCAATAGTCACATTTCGATCCATTAATTGAGCTTCTAGTTGAAGAACAAATTTTTCAACTACTTGCGCTATCACGTTTCGATCAAGTGGCGCAAAACTTACAACAGCATCCAAACGGTTACGGAATTCAGGGCTAAATGTGCGTTCTATGGCAGCGGTATCTTCGCCCTCCCGGCGATCTCTGCCGAAACCAATCGCAGCTTTTGACATCTCTGAAGCTCCAGCATTTGAAGTCATGATCAGCACTACGTTACGAAAATCTGTTGTTCTGCCATTATGATCGGTCAGTTTACCGTGATCCATGACCTGTAATAATATGTTAAAAACATCGGGATGTGCTTTTTCAATTTCGTCCAACAGAAGTACGCAGTGCGGGTTTTGATCTATACCATCTGTCAGCATTCCCCCTTGGTCAAAACCCACGTAGCCTGGAGGTGCTCCAATCAACCGACTAATGGCGTGTTTTTCCATGTACTCAGACATGTCAAAACGTATCAGCTCTACACCCAGACTATCGGCCAGTTGTTTAGCAACTTCAGTTTTGCCTACACCGGTTGGTCCGGCAAAAAGATAGTTTCCAATGGGCTTCTCTGGTTCTCGAAGTCCAGCTCTCGATAACTTGATGGCTGAAGCGACTGCTTCAATGGCGGCATCTTGTCCAAACACTACTCGTTTCAGACCTGCTTCTAAGTCACGCAGGATTTCCGCGTCATCTTTTGAAACTGATTTTGCTGGAATTCTTGCAATTTTGGCTACTACAGCTTCTATCTCTTTGACCCCAATTGTCTTACGTCGCTTATTTTCATTCAATAGATGCTGAGCTGCTCCGGCTTCATCAATTACATCGATGGCTTTATCTGGCAGTTTGCGATCATTGATGTAGCGTGCGGCGAGCTCTACAGCGATTTTAATTGCGTCAGAGGTGTATTTTATATCGTGATGATCTTCAAAATAAGATTTGAGACCCTTTAAAATTTTTATGCTGTCTTCAACGGACGGCTCTGTAATATCAATTTTTTGGAAACGCCTTGCTAATGCCCTGTCTTTTTCAAAGTGTTGGCGAAATTCTTTGTAGGTTGTTGAACCCATACAACGCAGTTTCCCGCCCTGTAAAGCTGGTTTAAGTAAATTAGAAGCGTCCATTGCGCCGCCGGAAGTCGCTCCGGCACCGATAACAGTATGAATTTCATCAATGAACAACACGGCATCATCATGATCTTCCATTTCCGTCATGACTGCTTTCAAGCGCTCCTCAAAATCGCCACGATAGCGAGTGCCAGCCAAAAGAGCGCCCATGTCTAGGGCATAGATGGTGGTTTGTAGTAGTACATTCGGCGTTTTAGACTGAATAATTTTTCGAGCCAGTCCTTCCGCTATGGCGGTCTTGCCCACTCCGGGGTCACCAACCAACAATGGATTATTTTTACGCCTTCGGCAAAGGACCTGAATGCAGCGCTCAACTTCATGGTCGCGACCTATTAACGGATCCACGTCTCCTTGAGCTGCTTTTGCATTCAAATCAACACAATATTTTGCGAGTGCGCTTTCTTTTTCTTCTGATTCTGACCCTGACCCTTCACCTGACAAGGTCTCTTCGTCATCTTCTGTTCCAATAACGGGACGACTTTCAACAAAATCTGGATCCTTAGCAACCCCATGTGCTATAAAGTTTACTGCATCATAGCGGGTCATATCCTGTTCCTGTAGGAAGAATGCGGCGTTGCTTTCGCGTTCCGCAAATATAGCAACTAAAACATTTGCTCCAGTTACCTCCGTTCTTCCTGAAGACTGTACGTGTATAGCTGCTCGTTGTACGACTCGTTGGAACGCAGCAGTAGGTACAGCTTCTGAACCCTCGATATCTGTAGTAAGCGAGGTCAGCTCATCTTCTATGAAGTCTACCACTTTTTTCCTCAATGATTTAAGGTCTACCGAGCATGCTCGCATTACCTTTGAGGCATCTGGTTCGTCCAGAAGAGCAAGCAACAAATGTTCTAACGTAGCAAGTTCATGCTTTCGGGCATTAGCTGCTGCCAATGCTTCATGTATGGCATTTTCGAGAGTTGATGAAAATGATGGCACTTGGTGCTCCTGTTTTTAGTGGGTATTACTTGACCATTACTACATAGACTTCGGTTTTCTTTTCCAACCTTCAAGGGGTAATATGCATTTTTTGTGCTAAAAACTATATTATTTGCATTACAGGTTCAAAAAATAGCTAAAAATTGTCTTTTCTTTTACGAATTTCAGTAAATACGTTTACTGAACTTTCACCGGACATTCCTATTGCTGCCTGTAACGCTGTATTATCTGGCCGCAAAAACGGATTTGTTCTTTTCTCTATACCCAAATTGCTTGGCACTGTTGGAATCCCTACCGCTCTTTTAGTTTTGATCTCTTGAGCGCGAGAAAAACATGCATTGTTTCGATCCCCCAATGATTCCGCAAATTTCATGTTGGCTTCTGTGTATTCATGGCCGGAATAAATATTTGTACTATCTGGCAAATGACGAAGTTGCCTGAGACTTTGCCACATCTGGGTTGCTGAACCCTCAAAAAGTCGTCCACAACCCATTGCCATTAAGCTGTCACCAGAAAATAGAGCATCAATTTCGGGTAAATGTAGGGCAATGTGTCCGATAGTATGACCCGAAACATCAAGTATTTTTGCTTCCATTCCACATATTTTGATATTTTGATTTGGAACTACTGCTGTGTCTAATTCAGGTAAACGATGAGCGTCGGCTTTGGCTCCAATCACAGTGATTTTGTCTTGTCTGTCTAATAATTGTTTTTTAAAATGTTCTAATCCATCGATATGGTCTTGATGATGGTGCGTAAGAAATATTTCAGTAACTACTACATCTAATTCTTCAATCTTAGCTAATAAAGGTTTCGCCTCAGGAACATCAACTATAGCTGCTGTACCAGTCTTATGATCATGAATAAGAAAAGCATAGTTGTCGGATAAGCAAGGAATGGTATGGGTTGTGACTGCATGATTTGCCATTTTGTGTTCCTTTCTGCTAAACAATTAAACAATATTGTAGCCCAAGAAAGTTAATCTGCAATGCATATCGATGTGCGGGATTTGCGGAAGTTTTATTATGAGACGCCAATTGGGCGCTCTGTTCAGCGTACCTTGAGAAATCAAGTCGTTCGCTTGTGGCCAAACGTTAAAAGACAAACAGTAGTGGGTTATGGTTTTGCCGCCCCAGTCTTAGGGCCTTTTACTAAAACTGCAGGACGGGTCATGGCGTTAATGCCAGCACGTCAGGGCGTAATGCACTGGCCTGTGGGGTCACCTAATCAATCAGTGCTTTGTGAAGAAACCCTTTGGCCGATAGAAACTGGATCAGTAGACAGGTTATTAATTTTGCATGGGTTGGATACTTCCGAGCATTCGTCGGCTTTACTCGAGGAATGTTATCGGGTTTTAGAGTCAGATGGCCGTGCAATTTTTATTGTACCCAATCGAGCAAGTTTGTGGTCCCGGCGTGATGGCACACCTTTTTCATTTGCCCGTCCTTACACAGCCGGGCAGCTCGAGTCTGGACTTAAATGGCAGGGGTTTTTACCAATGAGACAGGTAACTAGTTTGTATCAACCTCCGTGGGATAATCGTTTTTGGCAACGACTGGCTCAGCCAATTGAAAGAATTGGCGAGTACATTCCGACCTGGTGGGGTGGTGGCGTCTTAATTCTGGAGGTCAGCAAACAAGTGCCAAGGCCCCGACGGCCAGGATTAGGTCAAATTATTTCACGTCCTTTAGGTATGCTTGAAGGGATTAAAGCAAATGACCCTATTCCTAACGAATCTTAAATTCTAGTTGAGGATAAGGATTCGGTTATTTTTTGGTTAGTTAAGTCGCCACATATCCCGCCATTGAGTTGTGATCCTTTTTTTCTTAAATTTACGAATAAAAAATTGCTTGTACAGGGCATTGCAGGACATTAAACGCTCTGCTACACCGCAGCCGAATTTGACTTCCATGTTATTTTCATTTGAACCAAGTTGGAGGATTGTTTTTGTCCGAACCAGTGTCAATAGCTTCAGGTATTGCTAGCCGCTATGCTACTGCGATCTTTGAACTTGCGCGAGCAGACAAAAAAATCAAAGACTTAGAATCGGATGTGAATGACCTAGATATGGCGCTTAAACTGAGTGCGGATCTTCGTTCTCTAGTAACCTCTCCGTTATATACCCGTGATCAGGTAGAGAATGCAATTTCTTCAATTTCTCGATTGATGAAATTGCAACCTAACATGGTAAATGCACTTGCTCTAATGGCAAAGAAACGTCGCTTGTTTGTTCTGCCAAACCTATTGATTGCGTTGCGGGAACGCGTAGCGCAGGAAAAAGGGCAAGCCGTAGCGGAAGCCTTTTCAGCACGTGCGCTAAGTAAATCGCAGATTGAAAAATTAAGTCAGGCCATTAAATCAAAATTGGGTATGGATGTTGAAATAAAAGTAACAGTAGATAAAACTATAATTGGTGGCCTAGTTGTTAAGGTTGGGTCTAAAATGATTGATACATCAATAATTTCTAAGCTAAATGCACTTCAGAACAAAATGAAAGAGGTCGGATAAATGGCGATCGAAGCTGCAGAGATTTCTGCTATACTAAAAGACCAAATCAAGAATTTCGGCCAAGAAGCTGAGGTTTCCGAAGTCGGGCGTGTACTCTCTGTAGGGGACGGTATCGCGCGAGTTTACGGGCTGGACAATGTTCAAGCTGGTGAAATGGTTGAGTTCCCCGGTGGCATTCAGGGTATGGCACTGAATTTGGAAGCCGACAACGTCGGTGTTGTAATTTTTGGTTCTGATCGCGATATTACAGAGGGCGATACCGTCAAAAGAACTAATTCGATCGTTGACGTACCAATTGGACCAGAGTTGCTCGGGCGGGTAGTTGATGGCCTTGGAAATCCTTTAGATGGGAAGGGACCAATTAAGGCTAAAATGCGAAGTCAAGCTGATGTTAAGGCTCCAGGTATAATTCCTCGGAAGTCGGTACATGAACCCATGGCTACCGGTTTGAAATCTGTTGACGCTATGATCCCGATTGGCCGAGGTCAACGAGAATTAATTATTGGAGATCGGCAGACTGGCAAAACAGCGGTAGCCCTCGATACAATCCTGAACCAGAAATCTTACAACGACGCTGCTGAGGACGAAACTGGCAAGTTATACTGTGTATATGTGGCTATTGGTCAAAAACGGTCAACAGTTGCTCAACTTGTAAAAAAGCTAGAAGAAACTGGCGCGATTGAATATTCAATTATCGTAGCAGCTACAGCCTCTGACCCGGCCCCAATGCAGTTTTTGGCTCCCTATGCAGCGACCTCGATGGCCGAATACTTTCGTGATAATGGCAAGCATGCTCTCATAATTTATGATGATCTGTCAAAGCAAGCCGTATCATACCGGCAAATGTCTTTACTTCTACGCCGGCCACCAGGCCGCGAGGCTTATCCAGGAGATGTATTTTATCTGCACTCTCGTCTGTTAGAAAGATCGTCAAAACTGAACGAGGATAATGGCTCTGGTTCACTGACCGCTCTGCCTATAATTGAGACGCAAGGTGGGGACGTATCAGCGTTTATACCAACTAATGTGATTTCAATCACTGATGGTCAAATCTTTTTAGAAACCGAGCTATTTTACCAAGGTATTCGGCCAGCAGTAAATACTGGATTATCAGTTTCTAGAGTTGGTTCATCGGCCCAAACAAATGCGATGAAATCTGTGGCGGGCCCAGTGAAGTTGGAACTGGCACAATATCGAGAGATGGCGGCTTTCGCTCAGTTTGGATCAGATTTAGATACAGCAACTCAGCGGTTGTTGGCGCGTGGAGAACGGTTGACTGAACTCATGAAGCAGCCCCAGTACTCCCCGATGACAAACGCTGAGATTGTTTGCATAATCTATGCTGGCACAAAAGGTTATCTGGACAAAATTGCAGTAGCTGATGTAAGCCGTTTTGAAGCGGGCCTATTGGCACATCTTCGAGGAAAGGCTTCTGAGGTTTTGGGAATGATAACCAAGGATGATCCAAAAATCAAAGGTGATGCTGAGGATCAAATTAAATCAGTTCTGGATGATTTTTCGTCAGATTTTGCGTAAGGATCCTGGCAAATGCCTAACCTTAGTGACTTAAAAAATAGGATTGCGTCGGTCAAATCGACCCGTAAGATTACAAAGGCCATGCAGATGGTGGCTTCCGCAAAGTTGCGGCGTGCACAAGATGCGGCGCAGGCTGGCCGTCCATACGCTGAACAGTTTAATGCAGTGATGACAGGTTTGGCTTCCTCGGTAAGCGAGTCTGAGAGCGGCCCCAAACTTTTGATTGGTACTGGATCTGATAGTATTCAGCTTCTAATAGTTATGACAGCAGAACGGGGCTTATGTGGTGGTTTCAATTCCAATATTGTTAAGCTTGCACGTGCTGAAGCAAAAAAATTGTTGTCAGAGGGTAAAAAAGTCAAAATAATAACGGTTGGAAAGAAGGGCCGTGAATCTTTGAAGCGAGAATTTGGAGACGTTTTGGTAGATCACATAGATTTATCTGATGTTAAACGAGTTGTTTATTCGAATGCACAAGCGATTTGTGAGAATATTCTGCGTAGATTCAATTTGAATGAATTTGACATTGCAAAAATCTATTTTTCAGAATTTGCAAGTATTATCAACCAGGTGCCTACTGAATTACAAATTATTCCAGCGAAATTTGATAGTACCTTTGATGAGACTACGGTGTATGATTATGAACCTAGTGAAGAAGGTATTTTGGCTGATTTATTGCCACGGGCGGTTGCAACTCAAATCTTCACAGCTTTGCTAGAAAATGCGGCGTCTGAACAAGGCGCTAGAATGTCTGCAATGGATAATGCTACCCGTAATGCCGGTGAAATGATCGACAAATTAACTATACAATATAATAGATCTCGTCAGGCAAAGATTACCAACGAACTTATTGAAATTATTTCGGGCGCAGAGGCGCTCTAAAAATCCGGAGAGACAACATGGCTAATGTAAATGGTAAAATCACACAGGTGATCGGCGCCGTTGTTGACGTTCAGTTTGATGGTGAGCTACCACAAATTTTGAACTCTTTAACTGCTGACAACAATGGCAAGAAGCTGGTACTGGAGGTGGCACAGCACTTAGGTGAAAATACAGTTCGAACTATTGCTATGGATGCCACAGAGGGTTTAGTTCGTGGCCAAGCTGTTTCCGATACCGGAGGACCAATAACAGTGCCAGTAGGGAAAGCTACCTTGGGCCGTATCCTCAATGTAGTTGGTGAGCCTGTTGATGAAGGAAAGCCTTTGGGCAAAACGGAATTACGAGGAATTCATCAGGATGCGCCGGCCTTTTCAGAACAATCGACTGAGTCTGAAATTTTAGTAACAGGGATTAAGGTTATTGACCTGCTTGCTCCGTATACCAAGGGTGGAAAAATTGGTTTGTTTGGTGGCGCAGGCGTCGGTAAGACTGTGCTAATTATGGAATTAATAAACAACATTGCAAAAGTACATTCAGGTGTTTCTGTTTTTGCTGGTGTTGGTGAGCGGACAAGGGAAGGTAACGATCTTTATCATGAAATGATTGAGGGTGGGGTTATAGTGCCTGATGATTTGGAAAAATCCAAAATTTCATTAGTTTATGGTCAAATGAACGAACCTCCCGGCGCGCGCATGCGAATTGCTTTGACTGGTTTAACTTTGGCAGAACAATTTAGAGACGATACAGGTTCCGATGTGTTGTTTTTTGTGGATAACATTTTTCGGTTTACTCAGGCAGGATCAGAAGTATCGGCTCTCTTGGGGCGTATTCCTTCAGCGGTGGGATACCAGCCAACTTTGGCAACTGATATGGGGACTATGCAAGAGCGTATTACGTCAACTAAATCTGGATCAATTACGTCTGTACAGGCAGTTTATGTTCCTGCGGATGATTTAACTGACCCTGCACCTGCCACTTCTTTTGCGCACCTCGATGCTACCACAGTTTTGGATCGTTCTATATCTGAAAAGGGTATTTATCCCGCGGTTGACCCGTTAGGATCTACTTCACGTTTGCTAGACCCTCTAATTATTGGTGATGAGCACTATAAAGTAGCTACGGACGTGCAACAAGTTTTGCAACGATATAAATCTTTACAAGATATCATTGCAATTTTGGGAATGGATGAGCTGTCTGAAGATGATAAAGTGGCTGTAGCCCGCGCTCGAAAATTAGAACGCTTTTTATCACAGCCTTTTGACGTCGCGAAGGTTTTCACAGGCTCTGATGGCGTCCAAGTGCCACTTGAAAAGACTATTGAATCTTTTAAGGCGGTGGTCGCTGGAGAATATGATCATTTACCTGAAGGAGCGTTCTATATGGTTGGTGACATTGATGAAGTTATTGCGAAAGCAGAACGTATGGCGGCGGAAGCGGCTTAATGTCAGATAATATGAATTTTGAATTGGTCAGTCCAGAACGAAGTGTGGCTTCTTTCAAGGTCACAAACATTCATATACCGGGTTCAGAGGGTGATATGACAGCTATGCTAAATCATGCCCCTATCCTGACCACACTTCGGCCTGGGATTTTATCAGTTACTAGAGCTGATGGTGTGACCGAATATGTGGTCACAGGTGGATTTGCTCAAATCACACCGGACAGTGTAACCGTCCTCGCAGAGAGTGCGTCTGAAAAGTCTAATTTTACGCAGGATGACATGGACCTTCTTCTAAACGGTACCAAAGAGTCTTTAAATTCAGCCGTCGAAGCCGAGAAGGACGCAGCTACCAAAACTCATGCTGAAGCTTTAGAATTATCAATAACGCTTGGCTTGAACTAAAATTAACCTTAAGACTAAGTAATCTTTTAGCTGATCTTATTTTATCGCCCAATTATATAATTTCCCAAATTTATGTCTTGAGTAATGTTGGTGAAGCACAATGTTAATAAGTGCTAAGCTGCTTTAGCCACAGTCGTAAATTCCATCATAGATGGCAGAAAGTGTCTCAGTGGAAAACAAGGAAGAGATAGAAGTTCCATTCCAGGTATTTAGAATTGCTTGAGCAAAAATGGGGGCGGTGGGTACAATTCGAATATTCGCTGCATTTCTGACGGCGTCAGTAGCCTCGATTGTATCTGTTATTACGAGATTTTTCATTGATGATTTGGCTATCCGTTCTACTGCTGGGCCAGACAAAACACCATGGGTTATATACGAGTGAACCTCTTTCGCTCCATTCTCAAGTAGTACGTCTGCTGCCTTACAAAGAGTGCCAGCAGTATCTACAATATCGTCTACAATCAGGCAACTACGTCCCTCAACATCCCCAATTACCGTCATTTCTGCAATCTCACCGGGCTTTTCGCGGCGTTTGTCAACTATCGACAATGGCGCGCTAATACGCTGTGCTAGATCGCGAGCTCGCGCCACCCCTCCGACGTCAGGTGACACGACGGTAACGTTTTCAATTTGATCTTTGAAATTATGTTTCACGTCTAATGCAAAAACAGGAGATGCATAAAGATTATCTACTGGAATATCAAAAAATCCTTGAATCTGCGTAGCATGAAGATCGAGGGTGAGAATTCTCTCTATACCGGCTTCTTCAAGCATATTTGCTACGAGCTTAGCTGTAATAGGTGTTCGTGCTTTACTGCGTCGATCCTGACGAGCATATCCAAAATACGGTATCACCGCCGTTATACGGCTGGCTGACGATCGTTTAAGCGCATCAGCTATAATCAATAGTTCCATTAAGGCATCATTGGCGGGCCGAGACGTTGGTTGAATTATGAACATATCCTCGTCACGAACATTTTCATAAACTTCAACAAAGATTTCACCATCGTTGAAACGTTCTACTCTTGCATCGACTAATCCAACATTTACGCCTCGATGTAATGACATGCGCCTAGCGACCGATTTTGCTAAAGTAAGATTTGAGTTGCCTGAAATTAATTTAGGTTCGTCAACAGCAGCCATACCCGCAATCCCCTGCATAAAAACGCCAGCCTGAGTCGCGAAGCGTGCGTATCCTTTAGCATGAGGTTGCCACTTGGCACAGGTCGGATGCAGAAAAAAGTTAAAATTTATGACCAATTTACATAACTTTTTTTGCAGATTTTGTTGTTTAGCTCGTTTACGTGTGAACTAACTGCAACTGATCTAGATATGTATCGGAGAATTAAGAACCTGCATCACTTGGATTAAGCATTATTTAAAATTTCATAAGGATTGGGTCACAAGTAAATAAGTAGTCATTCAACGCGAAATTAAGCTCGTGTTGCTGGAACTAGTCAGTTTCAAAGTCAAA
>CEWO01092357.1_pt1 | contig 27026 bp, 24 predicted proteins | sample 361561 | NCBI WGS metagenome assembly CEWO01 (sample SAMEA2623627, study PRJEB7988) | marine metagenome | isolation source: saline water (ENVO:00002010), including
ACTCCAAAATTAATTTTATCGTTTGATGATATCTTTGATCTATTATTAGCAATTAACTCAAGAGGTGTATTAAAAAGAAACTGAGATCCAATCCCAATTTTAGCAGCATTCTTAATAAACCCTCTTCTATTATTCATTGGTAATTATTTTAATCTATTATTTACTTCTTCCCAATTTACAAGATTAAAGAAAGCATCTACATACTCAACTCTTTTATTTTGATAATTTAGATAGTAAGCATGTTCCCATACATCAATACCCATTAAAATATTACTCGAGTCATTACAAATCCCAGGCATTAAAGGATTATCTTGATTAGCAGTTGAGCATATCTCAAGATGATCATCAATTTGACATAACCATGCCCATCCTGAACCAAATCTTGTCATTGCTACAGTTTTAAATTTTTCTTTAAAATTATTTATATCTCCAAAACTAGATTCTAACAGACCTTTTACTTTTCCAGTTGGTTCTCCACCACCATTTGGGGAAAGAATTTCCCAAAATAATGAATGATTGTAATGACCACCTCCGTTGTTTCTTACTGTAATATTATCTGAATGTTTTGTACATAAATCCTCTATAGATAACCCTTCAAGACTAGAATTTTCAATTGCATTATTGAGATTTGTAATGTAAAGGTTATGATGTCTTTTATGGTGAATTTCCATAGTTGTAGAATCAATATGAGGTTCAAGAGCATCATATGAATAAGATAAATCAGGTAAATTGAATGACATTGTTTTTTGTTTTAATTAAAATTAAATTATTAATGAATTTAAGAATTTTACTTTAAATACTGAAGGTTCAGCTTCTTAATTTAAAGAAAAAAGATTCTAATAGATTTTTTGATTCAGATTCAAGAATATTTGAAACAATTACCAGTTTTTTATTTAGTTCTTTCTTTGATTTCTTTAAATATCCTTTCTCCTTATCGTCTAGAGCATAAACTACTTTATTTATTTTAGAGAGATGTATAGCCCCACTACACATCATACAAGGCTCTAGTGTCACATAAAGTTCACATTCATTTAAGTATTTACTACCTAATTTATTTTGCGCAGAAGTAATTGCTATCATTTCTGCATGTGCTGTGGCATCATTTAGTCTTTGAGATTGGTTATGACCTTTACTAATTACTTTATTATTATGAACTATTACAGCTCCAATTGGTATTTCTTCTTCCTTATAAGCTGATTTAGCTTCTTTAAGAGCCATTTTCATAAAATATTCATGGTTGTTTTTTAATATATTCATAACTACTGTAAGATTATAAAAAAAATTAACGCATTCTTTATAATTCTATTAATTTTGTTGAAAATCATTATCTATGTTAAGAACACATAATTGTGGAGAGTTAAGAAAAAAAGATATAAAGTCTAACGTTATTTTATCAGGTTGGGCTCATAAAATTAGAGATAAAGGAAAAGTAATTTGGATTGATATTAGAGATAGATATGGAATTACTCAATTAATTTTTGAAGAGGAATTCTCTGGAAAAAATATTTTTGAATTAGCAAAGAAATGTGGACGAGAGTATGTAATTAAAATTAAAGGAAAAGTTTTTGAGAGACTCTCTAAAAATCCAAATATTGATACAGGAGATATAGAAATAAAAGTTTCTGAAATGGAATTCTTAAATAAATCAGATATCCCTCCATTTACTATAGAAGATGAAACAGATGGAGGAGAAGATTTAAGAATGAAATATAGATATCTAGATTTAAGAAGATCTCCGCTCCAAGAGAATATAATTCTTAGACATAGTCTAATGCAAGAAACAAGAAATTATCTTAATTCTAAGGATTTTCTAGAAATTGAAACACCAGTATTGATTAAATCCACACCCGAGGGTGCAAGGGATTTTATAGTTCCTTCAAGAATGAATTTAGGGGAGTTTTATGCTTTACCTCAATCTCCACAGACATTTAAACAACTTCTTATGGTTTCTGGATTTGACAAATATTATCAGTTAGTTAAATGTTTTAGAGATGAAGATTTAAGAGCAGATAGACAACCTGAGTTTACACAAATAGATTGTGAAATGTCATTTGTTAATAGAGAAGATGTATTAGTAAATTTTGGAGGTCTTATAACTTGGTTATTTAAAAATATATTAGATAAGGATTTAGGTGAAATACCTATTATGGAGTATGATGATGCAATTAGATTATATGGATCTGATAAACCTGATTTAAGGTTCGGGATGAAATTCAATGATTTAACGTCAAATGTTAAAGGAAAAGGATTTAAAGTATTTGATGATTCTGAAGTTATTTTGTCAATTAATGTAGAAGGATGCAGTAATTACTCTAGAAAACAGATAGACGAACTTACTGAATTTGTGAAAACACCTCAAATTGGCTCCAAAGGTTTAGTTTATATTAAAAACAATGAGGATGGGACATTAAAATCTTCTGTAGATAAATTTTATTCTACAGATGATTTAAAGAAAATTGCTAATGAAAATAATTCCAATCCTTCAGATTTAATATTAATTCTAGCAGGAGAGAAAACCCAAACTTTTTCTGCTATGTCATCTTTGAGACTTCTTATGGGGGATAAATTAAATTTGAGAGATCCAGATATTTTTAATCCTGTATGGATTGTAAATTTTCCATTAGTATCCTGGGATGAAGAGTCAAAAAGATACCATGCTATGCATCACCCATTTACATCACCAATTATAGATGATATTGATCTCCTTAACTCGAGCCCAGAAAAAGTTAGAGCTAATGCTTATGACTTAGTTATAAATGGTGTAGAAATTGGAGGAGGGTCAATAAGAATTCATGATAGAATACTTCAAGAAAAAGTTTTTGAAATTTTAGGATTTTCAAAAGAAGAAGCTAATAATCAATTTGGATTTTTATTAGATGCATTCAAATATGGTACACCTCCACATGGAGGAATAGCATTTGGTTTTGACAGGCTTTGTGCTCTTTTCAGTGGAAAAGAATCTATAAGAGATTTCATAGCATTTCCTAAAAATACTTCAGGAAGAGATGTAATGATAGATTCTCCCTCAGAGATTGATAAAAATCAATTAAAAGAATTAGGATTATAATTAACTCTATTTTCTTTGAATATTTTCAAATAATAGATTTTCCCAACCTGGTGTATTTCTTTTTTCTTCATCAACTATTTTCTTAACGTCTTCTAATAATTCTCTTGCATCAAAAATTATTCCATCTTTTATGGTTTTTGATACTCCTCCAACCCTTATTACTTTATTTCCCTCTAATTTTATATCACCTGTTGCATATAGATATTTAAGATTCTTTAATGGATTCTGATCCATAATAATAAGATCAGCAAATTTTCCAGTTTCTATAGTACCAATTTTACCTTCCATTCCAATAGCTTCTGCAGCATGTAGAGTAGCTGATCTTATTACCTCCATTGGATGAAAACCCGCCTCTCTTAGTAACTCTAATTCTTGAATATATCCAAACCCATAAAGATTGTACATATAACCTGAATCTGCACCAGCTGTTACTCTTCCTCCTCTGTTTTTATATTCATTAATAAAAGTCATCCATATTTTATAATTTTCTTTCCATACTGTTTCAAGTTCTGATCCCCAATCATAATAAGCAGCAGCATGAGAATCTCTTGCAGGTAGGAAAAACTTAAGAAGCTTTGGTCTTGTATAATCTTTGTGCCAAGGAAGACTACTAGCTCTTTGAACATCCCTAAATACACTATAAGGAACAAAGGTTACATCTATAGTAAAGTCTAAAGAAATTAACTCATTCATTACATCATTCCACTTTTTGGAATAGGGCTCGGCTGCTTGCTCCCAAAGTTTTCCTGCCTCTTCGAAACGATTCCCTTCATTCATATAGTTATATTCTAAAGGATAATTTTGAACTGTTTTATTTTCAAATAATGCTTCTGGTAGACCATACCAGTGTTCCATAGTTGTAAGACCATTTCTAGCAGTTTCGAGAACATTCATTTCTGCAACATTCATTTGAGCATGATGACAAGCAGATCTCAATCCTAGTCTTTTGTTTTCTTGGAGAGCTGCCCTAAAGATATCAGGTCTTGAACCAAAAAACTTAATACCATCTGCTCCTCTATCTGCATTTTCTCTAACCCATTCTATTGCTTCCGAAGGAGAGTTTATTCCATTTTTTGCTCCCTGTCCAAAACTAGTATAAGCTAATATTCTTGGAGCAGTTATATTATTTTTTTTACTTTCTTCTTTTTGATTAAGAACCCAATCTAGTCCTTGTCCACATGATGGGTCTCTTATGGTTGTAATTCCATGAGCCATCCAAAGTTTAAATACGTATTCAGCTGTTCCTTCTCTTTGTGAAGAAATATGTCCATGCATATCAATAAGTCCTGGCAAAACATATTTGCCATGTGCGTCAATTTCTTTAGCTCCATTTTCTGCAATGGGTCTTCTGCTTTCTTTTATCTCAAGACCAGGATACCCTACATTTCTTATACTTTTGATAATGTTTTTTTCAATTACTATATCGACTGGCCCAGTTGGAGGAGCACCATTTCCATTTATTAATGTTGCACCTCTGATGATTAATTGATTAAAAGGCCCTTCACCTCTATATCTTTCTGGAGCTTTTTCAATTTGCCCAAAAACATAATTACTTAATGTGATAAAAAGAATAAGTATAGTTTTTTTCATTGTATTAGGTTAAAATTGGTACTAAATTTATTTAATATAAAATTTAAAAATTACAATTAAAAATAATGGCTCTCACTTATTCACAAATGTTACCACTCAACACAGAGTTACCTAAATTCAAATTATTAAACGTTTTAACTGATAAAGATTATTCAACTGAAAGTCTTAAATCAGAAAAAAATACTGTAGTAATGATTATATGTAATCATTGTCCATATGTAATTCATTATCATGATGAATTAAAAAAAATAATAATGGATTATAGTGATAGGCTTAGATTTATTGCAATTAGTTCTAATGATATTGAAAATTATCCTGAGGATTCTCCTAAAAAAATGAAAAGACTATTTGTCGATTTAGGTATTTCTATTCCATATTTATTTGATGAAACGCAAGAAATCGCAAAATTATTTCATGCTGAATGTACTCCTGAATTTTACTTATATAATTCAAAAAACTTATTGGTTTATAGAGGTAGATTAGATTCATCCTCACCAGGTAATTCCGAAGAGATTAATGGTAAAGATTTAAGAAATGCAATTGAATCTACATTAAAAAATAAAGAAGTAGATATAAATCAATTTCCAAGTATGGGTTGTAATATAAAATGGAAGTAAAAAATGATTTAATTTTTATCTATTCATTTAGATAAAAAATATCTATAATTGCTTTCTATTTATCAAAAAAAGCAGATTATGGAAGAAAATAAAATACAATTTAAAGATGGAAACCTCATCGTACCTAATGAACCAATAATACCGTTTATTGAGGGGGATGGTATAGGGGTAGATATTTGGCCGGCTAGTAAATTAGTTTTGGATTCAGCGGTTGAAAAAGCTTATTCAGGTTCAAAGAAAATTATATGGAAAGAAGTATTAGCAGGTGAAAAAGCTTATAATAATACTGGAGAATGGTTACCTCAAGAAACACTTGATCTATTTAATGAATATTTAGTGGGTATTAAAGGTCCTTTAACAACACCTGTGGGAGGAGGTATTACTTCATTGAATGTTGCTTTAAGACAAAAGTTAGATTTATTTGCTTGTGTACGACCTGTAAGATGGTTTAACGGAACTCCATCTCCTGTTAAAAACCCTTCTACTACCGATATGGTTATTTTTAGAGAAAATACTGAGGATATTTATGCAGGAATAGAATTTGAAAATGGAAGTGATAATAACAAAAAGCTTAAAGATCTACTCAAAGAAAATTTTTCCGAGAGATTTGATAAAATAAGATTTCCTGATTCTGTTGGATTAGGTATTAAACCAATATCTGTTGAAGGAACTTATAGATTAGTAAGGTCAGCTATAAATTATGCAATAAAACAAAATAGAAGCTCAGTGACTTTGGTACACAAGGGAAATATAATGAAGTATACCGAAGGAGCATTTAGAGATTGGGGATATAAGATTGCAAAAGAGGAGTTTGGAGCTGTTGATTATGAAGGGGGACCATGGCAAGTAATTAAGAATGGTTCAAATCAGTTAATAATAAAAGATGTGATTGCTGACGCATTTCTTCAGCAAATTTTATTAAGACCAAAAGAATACTCAGTCATTGCTACAATGAATCTTAACGGTGATTATATTTCAGATGCATTGGCAGCCATTGTTGGTGGTATTGGAATAGCACCAGGAGCAAATATTAATTATCAAACTGGACATGCTATCTTTGAAGCTACACATGGTACAGCTCCAAAATATGCAGGACAAGATAAAGTAAATCCTGGCTCAGTGATTTTATCAGGAGCAATGATGTTAGAGCATTTAGGATGGAATGAGGCTAAGGATCTTATACATAAAGGTTTAACAAAATCAATAGAATCAGGAAAAGTTACATATGATTTTGAAAGATTAATGGATAATGCTACTCTTTTGTCTTGTTCTGACTTTGGTCAAGAGATTGTGAATAACATGTAATTATTTAATTAATGTCAAAAGATAAAGTTTACGTATTTGACACAACATTAAGAGATGGTGAACAAGTTCCTGGGTGTCAACTTAATACTAAAGAAAAAATAGAGATTGCTCTCGATTTGGAGTCTTTAGGAGTTGATATTATTGAAGCTGGTTTTCCTATTTCAAGTCCTGGAGATTTCAATTCTGTTTCTGAAATTTCTAAAGTGGTCAAAAAACCAATAATATGTGCTTTATCTAGAGCTGTTATTTCTGATATAGATATGGTTAGTTTAGCATTAAAAAATGCTAAAAGAAAAAGAATACATACAGGAATTGGATCATCAGATATTCACATAAAACATAAATTTAATTCAACGAGAGAAAAGATATTAGAACAAGCTGTTGCAGCTGTTAAATATTCAAAAAAGTTTTTCGAGGATGTAGAATTCTATCCAGAAGATGCAGGAAGAGCAGATCAAGATTTTTTATGTAAAATGGTTGAGGAAGTTATAAAAGCAGGAGCAACTGTAATAAATATTGCTGACACTACTGGTTATAATTTACCAGAGATGTATGGAAAAAAAATAAAATACTTAATGAATAATGTTCCTAATATTGATAAAGCAATTATATCTGTACATTGTCACAATGACCTAGGTCTTGCTACAGCAAACTCAATTGCCGGCCTTCAAAATGGTGCCCGACAATTTGAGGCTACTATTAATGGAATTGGGGAAAGAGCAGGAAATACATCTCTTGAGGAGGTTGTTATGGCATTAAAATCACATCCAGATCTAAATCTCGATACAAATATTGATTCAAAAAAAATAGTACCAATTAGTAAAAAGGTCAGTAGATTGATGAATATGCCTATTCAAAGAAATAAAGCAATTGTAGGAGCAAATGCATTTGCACATTCATCTGGAATCCATCAAGATGGGTTTTTGAAGAATAGAGATAATTACGAGATTATTAATCCTGAAGATGTTGGCTTAAAAGCTTCATCAATTGATTTAACTGCTAGAAGTGGAAGAGCAGCTTTAAAACACAGACTTGAGTTACTCGGTTTTAGCTTTTCTAAAGTAGAATTAGAAACTATTTATATTAATTTTATTGAAATGGCTGATGAAAAAAAACTTCTCCATGATGAAGATCTTTACGAGCTAATGAAAAAATATAAATAATGGGAAAAACCCTTTTTGAAAAAGTTTGGGATAATCATTTGGTTGATTCTATTCCCAATGGACCTAGCATTCTCTATATAGACAAACATCTAATTCATGAAGTTACTAGTCCTCAGGCATTTGCAGGTTTGAATAAAAGAGGGTTAAAAGTTTTTAGACCAGACAAAACTGTTGCCACTGCTGACCATAATGTACCTACTATAGATCAGCATTTACCTATTAAAGAAGCATTATCTCGAAATCAAGTTGATACATTAAATAAAAATTGTAATGAACATGGAATTGATTTATATGGTTTAGGGCATAAGTATCAGGGTATTGTTCATGTAATTGGCCCAGAATTAGGAATTACTCAACCTGGAATGACTATAGTTTGTGGAGATAGTCATACTTCTACACATGGAGCTTTTGGTTCTATTGCATTCGGAATTGGGACAAGTGAAGTTGAGATGGTTCTTTCTACTCAATGTTTACTTCAAAATAAACCTAAAACAATGCTTATAGAAATAAATGGTGAGTTAAGTGAAGGTGTTTATTCAAAGGATATAATATTATATATAATTTCTAAAATTACTGCTTCTGGGGGGACAGGTTATTTTGTTGAGTATTCAGGATCTGCTATTCGTTCTCTCTCAATGGAATCTAGAATGACAATCTGTAATATGAGTATAGAAATGGGAGCTAGAGGTGGAATGATAGCCCCAGATGATGTGACATTTGAATATCTTAAGGGTAAGAAATTTTCACCAAAAGAAGAAAAATTTGAAATTGAAGTTGAAAAATGGAGAAATTTAAGATCTGATAAAGATGCAGAATATGATAAAGTTATAAAGTTTGATGCCAAAGATATTGAGCCAATGATAACATATGGTACTAATCCTGGTATGGGTATTAAAATTAAAGATCCTATTCCAGATAAAGCAATAAATACATCAGATGAATCATTTATCAAATCATTAAATTATATGAATTTAAAGTCAGGGGAGAGGTTAGTTGATAAAAAAATAGATTATGTTTTTATTGGTTCTTGTACTAATTCTAGAATAGAAGATTTAAGAATTGCCTCCAATATTATTAATGGAAAAAAGAAATCTGATCATGTTAATGCTTGGGTAATTCCTGGATCAAAATCTGTTGAAAAAATTGCAATTGAAGAAGGTTTAGATATAATTTTTAGAAATGCAGGCTTTGATTTTAGACAGCCTGGTTGCTCAGCGTGTCTTGCTATGAATGAAGATAAGATACCAAAAGGAAAATATTGTGTTTCTACATCAAATAGAAACTTTGAGGGAAGGCAAGGTCCTGGTTCAAGAACTTTTTTAGCAAGTCCAGCTACTGCTGCATTATCAGCTGTAAAAGGTTATGTAACTGATGTAAGAGATAATAATTAATATGGATAAATTTAAAAAAATTGATTCTACCATAATGCCTCTAAATATTGAGAATATAGATACTGATCAAATAATTCCTGCTAGATTTTTAAAAGCAGTAACAAGAGATGGTTTTGGTGATAATTTATTTAGAGATTGGAGATATGATAATAATCAAAATTTAATTGAAGATTTTAATTTAAATAAAATTAAAAATGATTCTAAAATTCTTCTTGCAGGAAGAAATTTTGGATGTGGTTCAAGTAGAGAACATGCAGCATGGGCTATTTATGATTATGGATTTAGGGTTGTTTTGAGTAGTTTTTTCGCTGATATTTTTAAAAGCAATGCTCTTAATAATGGCTTACTAGTTATACAATTTGATCAAAAAATAATTGATGAGATTTTCAAAAAAACATCAGATGATATTCATTCTTCATTTTCTGTTGATTTAGAAGAACAAAGATTTTTTTCTGAAGATGGTTTTTTTGATGAAAGATTTGAAGTAAATGAATATAATAAAACCTGTTTGATTAATGGATTTGATAATATTGATTACTTATTAAATATAAAAGATAAAATTTTAAAATTTGAAGAAAGTAAACAATGAAAAAGATTGCTGTTTTAGAAGGTGATGGTATTGGACCTGAGGTAATGCAGGAAGCCCTTAAGATATTAGATATTATTTCTGATAAAACAAATATTAAATTTCATTATGATAAAGGTTTAGTGGGTGCAGCAGCTATTGATGCAGAAGGTCATCCGTTTCCTGATTCAACTAAAAAAAACTGCAAGAATTCTGATGCAATTTTATTTGGAGCTATTGGTGATCCAAAATATGATAATAATCCTAAGGCAAAAATCAGACCAGAGGATGGCCTTTTGGAAATGAGGAAATTCTTAGGGCTTTATGCTAATGTAAGACCTGTGAAAACTTATGAATCTCTTATAGAGGCATCTCCATTAAAAAAAGATATTATTTCAGGAACAGATTTTGTGGTTTATAGAGAATTAACTGGAGGTATTTATTTTGGTAATAAAGCAATTTCTAATGATAGAAAATCTGCATTTGATACTTGTTCATATACTTCAAAAGAAATTGAACGAATTTCTCATTTGGCTTTTAAAGAAGCGCTTAAAAGAAAAAAGCAATTAACATTGGTAGATAAGGCAAATGTTTTAGATACATCTAGGTTATGGAGAGAGATAGTCCAGGAAATATCTAAGAAATATATTGATGTAAAAGTCTCATATCTATTTGTAGATAATGCTGCTATGAAAATCATTACTAATCCAAAAGATTTTGATGTGATACTTACAGAAAATATGTTTGGAGATATTATTACTGATGAAGCATCAGTAATAACTGGTTCATTAGGTATGCTTCCTTCAGCTTCGGTGGGGGATAAAGTATCTTTATTTGAGCCAATACATGGTTCTTATCCTGAGGCTGCTGGAAAAAATATAGCAAATCCTATGGCAATGATTTTATCTTCAGCTTTAATGTTAGACTTATCATTTAATATGAAAAAAGAATCAGAAATAATTATTAAATCTGTAGAGGAAGCACTTAATAATGGTTTTGTGACTCAAGATATAAATCAAAAAACATATTATTCAACAAAGGAAGTTGGGAATTGGATATATGAGAGAGTTAGGGGCTATTTTTAACTTTTCTTAATAGAATACTTTTTGATTACTCATTAAATTTAATTTATTTTAAGTATGAATAGATTATTAATATTTGTTTTATTCTTAATATCAACACCTGTTTTTTCACAAGAAATTAATGAGAAAAGAAGTATTGAACTTTATCCCAATCCAGCATCTGAATTTATAAATTTAAAACTTAATTCAAATTTTAAGATAGATGATTATGACCTTTCTATTCATTCATTAATTGGTAATCAAATGAATTTTAATAAGGAAATTATATCTGATAATGAATTAAGAATATTTCTCGAAGAGTTTAATAATGGATATTATTTTTTAATTCTTGATAATACAATTCTTGATAAAAGAGAAATTATTAAATTTTCCAAAAATTAATTTACTGAACTTCTAGAATAATTATTTTCAAATAAATCTCTATATTTTTTTGCTAATTCTGAACTAGGCTTTTTATTATATGCTCTTGCAAGAGTATTTAGAGACACTAAATTCTTCTGAATTTCATACTTATCATTAATCTTATTATCAAAATAATAATTTAGTAGCTCATCAGACCTTTGGCTAATAATTTTAGCTATTTCATTTGCTAAACTTTCTGTATCAAAATTTGCTTTAATTTCTAAATCTATTAAAAAGTCAACTAATTGTACTGAGAAATGATCATACATGATAGCCTCATCTGGAATTAATTCTATTGATTTTTTTATAACTTCAAGTGCCCTATCGTATTGTTTATTAGAAATTAAACTTTTAATTAATGTATTAAATGTAGATCTGTAATTCATTATAAATCCTCTATGATCTTCTGAGAAGTAAGCATTTGGGTTGTTTAGTTCTCTCCAATATGACTTATTCATAATATTTGAATACATTAACTCAGTGTTTATGATACTCCCTGAATTAGGGTTTAAAACAGGAAATAACCTGTACGCAAAACCTTCTTGGACAACATTTCTTTTCAGGTCTAAATTTATTCCATTTAATGAAGTATTATTAAAATAAATGGGCCTTTCCCAATTATTAGCTTGTAATAAATCTAAAAATGCTAAATCTTTTTTTTCTAGTCCACTTTTGTTGCTTTTTAAACTTATGAATAGTGTGTCTTGTTTAATTTTATTTAATTTTTGAGGTATTAATTTTTCAGTATTACCAATGGATAACCAAAATGATTTTGATGGAATAGAGTTGTAGTTACTTGCTGATGTTGCTACTTGAATAGCTTTGCTATTCCTCTTAACTAAGTTTATGTAGCCTTTAAGATTAATTGCTACATTTTGAATTTTAGGATTATTTACATAAGGTAAATAATCATTTAAGCCTCCTTGAATATAATTATCAAGAGATATAGAAAAATTAATTTTTTCAGAATCATTCTTCTTTGACATCATTTGTTCAATGTACCAGTCAGTATTAAAATAGCTTAATACTATTACTCTGACATCTGTTCTGAAATTTTCAACTTCCTGTACATACCATAGCGGGAATGTATCATTATCTCCACCAGTGAATAAAATTGAGTTAGGAGCACAAGAATCTAATAAGTTTTTAGCTGAATCTACAGTTAAGAATCTATCAGATCTATCGTGATCATCCCAATTTTCTTTAGCTAAAATAATTGGAGAAGATAACGATACTAAGGCAGTTAAAGCAATCGATATATTTTTATTAGTAATTAATCTGCTAAATGTTGAAAAAATAAAAAGTGATCCATATCCTATCCAAATAGAAAAGGCATAGTATGATCCTGCGTAGATATAATCTCTTTCTCTTGGCTCTGTAGGGGGACTGTTAAGGTAAACTACTAATGCTACTCCAGTTAAAATAAATAGAAGCATAACAACATAAAAGTTTTTGTTATCTCTGTAGTATTGAAATAATAAACCTAATATTCCAAGAAGAAGAGGAATCATTAAATAATTATTTCTAGCTTTATTCATTTCCAATTGATATGGTACTTCATCAAAAACATTTTGTAACCCTAACCAATTAGCATTTTGAATATCTGAAGATCTTCCAGAAAAATTCCACATGAAATATCTTAGGTACATGTGTCCAATCTGGTATTTAAAGAAAAATTCTAAATTATCAGAAAATGTTGGTTTTTCATTTTTACCAAGATTCGTTATTTCTCTGTATCTCTGTATATGATTTGGAGAATTACTGTACATTCTTGGAAATATTGTAGATCTTTTAGGATCAAAAACATATCTGAATTTTTTTTCTTTAACTTCATATTTTTCTTTACCTTTTTTATAGTTTATACCGCTTTCTTCTTGTTTGATAACTTCTGCATCGAAATATTGTCCTTTAACTAGAGGTCTAGATCCATATTGTTCTCTTTTGAGGTAAGAGATAAAATTTAGAATATTTTCAGGATTATTTTCATCTATAGGGGGATTATAATTTGATCTAATTAAAACAAGTGAGTATGATGAGTATCCTATTAAGATAAATGTAAATGCTAATAATGAGGTATTTAAAACTATTTTTTCTTTTTTATGAGAATACCAGATAAGATAAATTAAAGAAGAAATAAAGATTACTATAAAGAAAATGATGCCAGATCCGAAAGGTAAACTAAAGGAGTTTACGAAAAGCCTTTCAACAAAACTTGCAATGGAAGGTAACCCTGGTATTATTCCTTCAACTATAATTCCTACAACTAATAACCCTAAGATAAGTGATGAAGTAACTCCGAAAAAAGAAACTTTTTCAGCCTTCTTAAAATACATAATTAATGCTAATGCAGGAATTGCAACTAAATTAAGGAGATGAACACCTATGGATAATCCCATCATATAAGCTATTAATATTATCCAACGGTTTTGACTTGAAATATTTTTTGAGTTTTCCCATCTTAATATTGCCCAAAAAACAAATGCAGTAAAGAAAGAAGACATAGCATATACTTCAGCCTCAACAGCTGAAAACCAAAAAGAGTCCGTAAATGTAAAAGATAGTGCTCCTGTAAGTCCTGAAAGTAAAACCAATAATATATTATTGATATTATTAGTTTTTATAATCTTTGATGTCAGGTGAGTTATTGTCCAAAAAAGAAATAATATAGTAAATGCACTAGATATAACACTAAGAAAATTTATTGCTAAAGCTATTTTTTCAAGATTATCAAAAGCAAAAAGAGAGAAAAACCTTCCTAATAATAGATAAAAAGGAGCTCCAGGTGGATGTGGAACTTCTAACTTATTTGATACTGCAATAAATTCTCCTGCATCCCAGAAGCTAGCAGTATCTTCTACTGTAATGGAATAAACAATTAGAGCTATTAAAAATGTTAGCCAACCACTATAGTTATTTAATTTTTTAAATTCCATATTAATCAAAGAATAAAGGCGAAAATAATTAAAATAATTATAATCATATTCTTAATGATTCAGTTATTTTGTGTTGTGAGATTTTTATATTTTAAAATTTTTATTCTTTTTAATTTCAATTCGATTATTACTATGTCGCAAGATTCAACTAGTATCCTGACAGATATAGATATTCAAATCGAAGCTACATCTGCAATTAATAAAATGTATAATTTTGAATTTGACGATGCAGAAAAAGAATTTAAGTGGTTAGTTCAAGAATATAAAAATCATCCTCTTCCAGTATTTTTATTAGGTTTGAGTAAATGGTGGAAAATTGATTCTTATTCTGGATTGCCTAAAATAAAAATAACAGATGAATTAAAATTATTAGACAAAGAATTTTTGTCTCTTATGGATAAGTCAATTTTTTTATCAAAGAAAGTTTATGAAAATGGAAATAAAATTGATGGCGCTTTTTTCTTAGCCGCTTCATATGGTTTTAAAGGAAGATTATTATCTGAAAGGAGAAAATGGAGAGCAGCTGCATTTGCTGGTATGAATGCACTTAAATACTTAAAAGAGATAAGGAAAGATGATATTATGATTCCAGAAATATCATTTGGAAATGGACTTTTTAATTATTATTCTATCTGGATATCTGACAGATACCCTTTATTAAAACCAATTGTAGGTCTTTTCCCAGAAGGGGATAAAAAGTTAGGGATTGATCAGCTAAACAATGCTGCAAATAATTCATTTTATACTAGGACAGAAGCTCAGTATTTTTTAGTTAGAATTTTTTCAGGTGAAAATAATCTAAAAAAATCTTTATACTTATCTCAGTATCTTCATAATACATTTCCAAATAATTCTATATTTCATAGATATTACTCTCAGCAACTATATAGAACATCAAATTTATCTTTATGTAAAATTGAATCACTAAAAATTATAGATTATTATAAAAATAGAAAGTTTGGTTATAATCAAAATGATATTAGGCTAGCTCATTTCTTTCTTGGTGAAGTGTTTTTTTCTGAGAGAAAATTTGAAAATTCTATTTTTCATTTAAAAAAATCTCTTGAATTTTCAAACGGATTTAAAAATAAAAAATTAGGATATACTATTTACTCAAATTTTCTACTTGGTAAACTCCACTTAAAAATTGGAAAAAACATTGAAGCTAAATATTATTTTAAAAAAGTATTAAAACTCACAAATAGAAAAGATAAATTAAATATTGAATCAAGAGATTATATCAAAAAATAAAAATAAATTTTTTTTATTTCTAATAAATTCATTGCTAAACAAAACTTTCATCTATTTAAACTCGTTTTACCAAATATAATTCTTAAAATGAAATTAGATAATATAGATAAAAAAATTTTAAATATTCTTCAAAAGAATGCTAAAATAACAAATGCAAAGCTATCACAGGATATTGGTTTATCTCCTGCTCCTACACTTGAAAGAGTTAGAAAATTAGAATCAAATGGAATAATTAGTGGTTATCATGCAAAATTAAATAAATCTAAAATTGGATTGGGAGTTAGTACATTTGTTATGGTTTCGCTTAAAGGTCATAATAAAAAAAATTTAGTATCATTTCTAGATAAAATAAAAGATGTAAAAAATATTGTTGAGTGTCATCATATCACAGGAAGTGGAGATTTTATTTTAAAAGTTGTTGCCAAAGATATTGAATCATATCAAGCTCTAATGTTAGAAAAAGTAAGTGAGATTGAAGTTGCTGATAGTTTGCAGTCAATGGTTATTCTATCTACTTTTAAGGATAACAAGGTTATCCCTATTTAAAATAGATATGAAAAATATAATATTAGACTCAATTGATATTAATAATAAAATAAGAAGAATCTCTTTTGAAATTTTAGAAAAAAATTTTGATGAAAATGAAATATTTCTTGTCGGGGTTCTTCCAAACGGTAAATATCTCTCTAATAAAATTTCAGAATTTTTATCTCAGTTTTCAAAAATAAAATTAAATCTTCACTTTATAGAAATTGAAAAAAAGTCTAGGTCTATTGACAAAATTATTCCATCATTAAATTCAGAAATGGTTAATAATAAAGTTATAGTAATTATTGATGATGTTATGAATTCTGGCGGAACTCTAATGTACTCGATAAACGAAATGCTAAAGTTTAAACCAAAAAAAATTCAAATAGCTGTACTAATCGAGAGATACTATAAAAATTTTCCCTTAAACCCTGATTATAAGGGACTTGAGTTAAGTACTTCTGAAACTGAACACGTTGAAGTTAAGTTAGATGGTTCACCAAAAGTTTTAATAATATGATATATATAGTAAGAAAAGAACATTTTAATGCTGCGCATAAACTTATTAATCCTTCTTGGTCTAAAGAAAAAAATGAAAAAGAATTTGGAGTATGCTCTAATAAAAATTGGCATGGGCACAATTACGAAATTGAAGTGACACTAAAAGGAAAAATTAATCCAGAAAGTGGAATGCTAATTAATCTAAAAATTTTATCTAAAATTTTAAAAGATGAAATTATTGATAAAGTTGATCATAAGAATTTAAATATAGATGTGCCTTTTCTGGATGGGATTATAACTACAACTGAAAATATTACTATAAAATTTTGGGAAATTTTAGATGAAAGGATAAAGTCATTAAATATAAACTGCAAATTACATAAGATTAGAGTTTATGAAACACCTAGAAATTTTGTAGAATATTATGGCGAAAAGTAAGTCAGATATTTTTATTATTTGTGGTGAAAAATCTGGTGATAATCATGGATCTTTTTTGGTTAAAGAGCTTCTTAAAAAAAAACCATCTTTAAAGATCCATTGTTGGGGAGGAAATATGATGAAGCATGCAGGTGCTGAAATGCTTGAAAATTATAATTCATATAGTGTTATGGGGTTTCTTGAAGTGTTGCAAAAATTAAGATTTTTAGTAAAAAAACTTAATAAATGTAAAAGACATATTCTTGAATTTAATCCCAAAATAGTATTATTAATTGATTTTCCAGGGTTTAATTTAAGAATAGCAAAATTTTCTAAGATGAATGGTTTTAATGTTCATTATTATATACCACCAAAGGCGTGGGCTTGGAATAAAAATAGGGCTAAAATCTTATCAAGGTACACAGATATGGTATATTCAATTTTACCTTTTGAACTTAGTTTTTTTAAGAAATATAATTGTAGAATTAAATACGTTGGTAATCCCATTTATAAACAAGTAGCTAATCTTTTAAAAAATAAAAAATCATCTCAAAAAATCATCTCATTACTACCTGGAAGTAGAGAATCGGAAATAAAGTATTCGATTCCAATTTTTAAAATGTTATGTAAAAAACTAACTAAATATAATTTTATAGTTTGTGCTGTAAATAATATTAACAAAGAATATTACTTGAATATTCAAGAATTAGAAAATGTTGAAATAATATTTGAGGATACACTTAATATAGTATCTTCATCTCAATTATCAATTGTAATGTCTGGTACTGCAAGTTTAGAAGTAGCATATTTAAATATTCCACATGTGGTTGTCTATAAAACATCTAAATTATCTTACTACATTGCTAAGCTGCTTGTTAATATTAAGTACTTTTCACTTACTAATCTAATTTTAAATAAAAAAGTAGTCAATGAGTTTATTCAAGATGATTTTAATACTGAAAATTTAATTTCAGAAATAAAAAGGTTGAATAGATCAGAAGTAATTTCAGAATTAGAAAATGATTACTTGAAAATTAAAAAAACTATTGGTTTAAAAAACAGTTCAAAAGAGGTTACTGAATCTCTACTAAAAAGTTTATGACTTCTTTTTCAGAAGTATTTCATCAATAATACCGTATGATTTAGCTTCCTCTGACCTCATCCATTTATCTCTATCTGAGTCTTTTTCTATTTCTTTAAATGTTTTTCCTGTATGGTGAGATAATATATTGTATAAATCTTTTCTTAATTCTTGCATCTGTCTGAGAGTAATTTCCATATCGGTAGATTGGCCTTGCATTCCTCCACTTGGTTGATGAATCATTATTCTAGAGTGTTTTAGCGCAGATCTTTTTCCTTTTTCACCACCAGATAACAAAACAGCTCCCATAGAAGCAGCCATCCCAGTACATATAGTGGCTACATCTGGTGAAACATATTGCATTGTATCATAGATTCCAAGACCTGCATAAACTGATCCGCCAGGACTATTAATATATAACAGTATGTCTTTTTTTGAATCTACTGATTCAAGAAAAAGAAGTTGAGCCGTAATTATGTTTGATATGTTTTCTTCAATTCCCATTCCTAAGAAAATAATTCTATCCATGATAAGTCTAGAAAAGACATCAATTTCTCTAAAATTAGTAGGTCTTTCTTCAATAACTGCTCTGGTCATATTCTCAACCTTTTCAACATATTTATCAAAGGTTAACCCATTTATGTTTTTATCTTTTACTAAATATTTTCTTAATTCTTTTTTGTCCATACTATATTTTTTTTGCTATATCCTTAAATTTATCAAATGTTATTGATTTTTTAGTAATAGTAACTTTTTCTTTAATATGATTATAAACTTTATTTGATTTTAGTTGATTAAATATTTTTAAATAATTTTCACCTTTATTATGTCTTAAATAGTTATCTACAAATTTATCAATGTCCTTATTCATATTTTGCATTCCTGATGACATTAATTGATGCTGAATTTGATTTTTCGCCATTTCTTCAATTTCTGAATTTTCAACTTTGATTTTATTTGAGTCAATTATTTCATCAACGATGTAAGACCATCTAATTTGGTTACAATAGTTATCGAAATCTTCATTTAATAATTTTTTTGATGTCTCTTCATCATTATTATTTGAAATCCATTCTTTAACATATTTTTTTGGAACTTCAATTTTGTTTTTTGATAGAATTTTTTTTTCAATTTCTTTATTTAGAAAAAATTCAGTTTCTTTTAAATAATTAAATTCTACAGATTTTCTTATTTCATTTTCAAATTCTTTTTTATTCTTGATTTTACCTACTCCAAAAATTTTATCAAAGAATGATTGATTAATTTTAGCAGGGGTCCTTTCTATAATACTCTCTATTTTAATGGAAACTTTTTCAGGAAATTTATTTAATTCAATAGATTCACCAATTATTTGAGACAAAGAATCATTATTATTTTTAGACAATTTTTTGAGATTTATTAAAATTGATTCATCTGATTTCTTTCCAATAATTTTTTTACTCTCAACCTTGTCAAGTTTCTCAAGATCTAAAAGTCCTTTTTTTGTTTTATCATTAAAATTAATTTCACAATATACGGATGATTTACTAGTAACTTCTTTTAAATTATTTACGTCAGCATATTGAGTTTTTAGATTTTTGATAGTCTCTTCAATTGTATTTTTATCTACCTTAATAGTATTAAGAGTAAATTTTTGAGATTTTTTAAATGATTCAAGTTTAAAATCACTAAGATGTCCTACCTTAAAATCAAAGATGAAATTTTTCAGATTGTTGATATCTAATTTTTCGATTTCATTTTTTTCAGGTTTTGGTTCACCAATAATTTTAATTTTAGATTCTTTGATATAATTATTAATTTTTTCACTAACAATTTTATTAATTTCTTCAAGAAGTACTCCTTTGCCGTATAAGTTCTTTAAAAGCTGAATTGGAACCATTCCAGGTCTAAAACCCTTTAAGTTTGCTTTTCTTTTAAGATCTTTCAATTGTTTTTCAAATTGATTTATATAATCATCTTTCTCTAGAATTAAATTTATATTAGATTCTGTAGTAGTAATTTTTGTCTTTTTTATTTTCAAGTTAATCTTTATTTTGATTAGTGCGGATGGAGGGACTCGAACCCCCAAGCCTCGCGGCGCTAGATCCTAAATCTAGTGCGTCTACCAATTTCGCCACATCCGCTAAATAAGTGTGCAAATCTAGAAATAAATTATTTTAATGAGAAAATTTAATTTAAATTATCTTTATATATTTTGAGATAATGAAAAACATAACTTTAGAAGAAAAGGATAATCAGCTTATACTTAGAGCTTACAGAAAGTTACTGAGACACTCTAAATCTATAGTTTCTAAGGAAGATTCAAAAAATATAAAGAAAGCTTTTAGAATTTCTTTAAATGCTCATAATCAAATGAGAAGAAAATCTGGAGAGCCCTATATACTTCATCCTATCAGTGTTGCACAAATTTGTGTTCAGGAAATTGGATTAGGAACTACTTCTATTATTGCAGCACTTCTCCATGATGTAGTTGAAGATACAGATATCACTTTAGATTTTATTGAAAAAGAATTTGGTCAAAGAGTTGCTAAAATATGTGATGGGTTAACAAAAATATCAGGGGTACTTTCTCCAGGTTCATCTATTCAATCAGAAAATTTTAGGAAGATGTTATTAACATTAGTTGATGATGTAAGAGTCATATTAATTAAACTTGCTGACAGATTACATAACATGAGAACTCTTGATAGTATGACAAGAAGTGCTCAGCTTAAAAATTCTTCAGAAACAATATATATTTATTCGCCTCTTGCTCATAGACTTGGGTTATATTCTATTAAATCTGAGTTAGATGACCTATACTTAAAATACACTAATAATAGAAGTTATAAATTAATTTCTAAAAAATTAAGTGAGACCAAATCATCTAGAGATAAGTTTATTAGATCATTCATTAGACCAATTAGAAATAAATTATCATTGTTGAATTTAAATTTTAAAATTATTGGTAGGCCTAAATCAATTTATTCAATAAGTAATAAAATGAAATTGCAAAAAAAATCTTTTGAAGAAATCTATGATTTATTTGCTATAAGAATAATAATAAAATCAGAAATATCTAATGAAAAAACTGAATGTTGGCAGGCTTATTCCTGTGTAACTGATTGCTATCACCCTAATCCTGATAGGTTAAAAGATTGGGTATCTACTCCGAAGACAAATGGCTATGAGTCTTTGCATACTACAGTAATGAGTAATTCAGGAAAATGGGTAGAGGTTCAGATTAGAAGCTCTAGGATGGATGATATTGCTGAAAAAGGATTTGCAGCGCATTGGAAATATAAGGAAAAGATTAAAAAGAATTCACAGTTTGATGATTGGATAAGTTCTATAAGAGATTTGATAAGTCAGAAGAATTATTCTCCTCAAGAATTTTTAGACGATTTTAAAGGGAATTTATATAATGAAGAAATATTTGTTTTTACTCCCAATGGAGACCTTATTACTTTACCAATTAACTCTACAGTCCTTGACTTTGCTTTTTCTATTCATTCTGAGTTAGGTTCAAAATGTACTGGAGCAAAAATTGATGATAAACTTGTCCCCATTAATTGTAAACTTAAAAGTGGCGACCAGGTAAATGTTATTACCTCTTCAATACAAAAACCATCTGAAGATTGGCTAAATAAAGTTGTTACTTCCAAAGCAAAGTCAGCAATTAAAAATAATATTAATAGACAAAGGAAAAATTTATCTAGTCAAGGTAAGGATTTAATAAAAAGAAAATTTAAGCAATTGAAGTTAGAATTTGATGGAAATATTTCTAAGGTGTCTAGCTATTTTCAATATAAAAGTATAATTGAGTTTTATTATGATATAGCTAAGGGGTCTTTTAATTTAAAGAGGATAAGAGAATATATAGACCATCTTAAAAAAGTAAAAGATAAATCTAAAAGTAGTATTATTGAAATTGATTTAGATAAGTCAAAATCAAATAGAAACACTCAAAATCAAAATAATAAATTAATTGAATTTGATGGTAAAAAAGAAAATATTGAGTACTCTTTATCTAAGTGTTGTAAGCCGATACCAGGAGATGATATTTATGGTTTTGTTACTGTAAACGAGGGAATAAAAGTTCACAGGACTAATTGTAAAAATTCTCCTGAATTATTATCAAAATATGGTTATAGAATAATTAAAGCAAATTGGTATTCTGAATCAAGAATTGAGCTAATAACATCTCTATCAATTGATGGTACAGATAGGTTAGGGGTAATCGATGATATAACTAAAATAATATCATCTCAACTTAGAGTTAACATGAAATCAATTAATGTTGATTTAAATGAGGGAATATTTGATGGTAAAATAGATTTATTTGTTTCCGATACCTTGCAATTATCTAAATTGATTAAGAAATTACGAATGGTTCCGAATGTTAATAATGTTGAAAGAATAGACTTATAAATATGAAAACAAAAGCAATCTTAGATCAAGTAAATAAAATACTTGATAATCACTTAGAATTAAAAGGTCTTAGAAAAACTCCTGAGAGGTATGCAATTATAAATGAAATATATTCATTCAATCATCATTTTGATGCTGATGAATTATATTCTCAGATGATTAAAAAAAAATATAGAGTTAGTAGAGCAACAATATACAATACTTTGGATTTGTTAGTTAGTTTAGAATTGGTTACTCGTCATGTTTTTAAAGAAAATTTAGCAAAATATGAAAAATCTTTTGGAAATAGACAACATGATCATATTATATTGGACGATAATGAGATTATTGAATTTTGTGACCCAAGGATACAATCAATAAAAAATACATTGGAAGAAATGTTTGATGTAAAAATTAAAAATCATTCGCTCTATTTCTTTGCTGAAAAAAATAAAAAATAAATGTCTGTAGATGTACTATTAGGACTTCAATGGGGAGACGAAGGAAAAGGGAAAATTGTAGATTTTCTTGCCCCAAATTATGATTTTATAGCCAGGTTTCAAGGGGGGCCAAATGCAGGTCATACTTTAGAATTTGATGGTATAAAACATGTGTTACACCAAATACCTTCTGGTATTTTTAGAAAAGATAAATTAAATATAATAGGAAATGGAGTTGTACTTGATCCCGTTATATTTATGAAAGAAATCACTCAGCTTCACGAGAAATTCGCTATAGATTTAAAAGATATTTTAACTATTTCTTCTAGAGCACAATTAATATCACCTGTTCATAGGTTGCTTGATAAAGTTCTTGAAGAAAATAAAGGAGAAAAAAAAATAGGATCAACATTAAAAGGGATTGGTCCAACGTATCAAGATAAAATTGGCAGACACGGGTTAAGGGTTGGGGATGTTTTATCTGAATCATTTAGTGAAAAGTACAAACTTCAAAAGTCTTATCATGATTATTTTTTAGAGGGTTATTATAATCAAAAATTTCAAAAAGAAGAAGCTAAATTTTTTGATTCAATTGATTTTCTTAAGCAGTTTATTATAACTGACACAGAGTATTTAATTAATAAAAATGTAGAAAACAATAAAAAAATTTTAGCAGAAGGAGCTCAAGGCACATTACTTGATATAGATTTTGGTAGTTATCCATTTGTCACTTCATCAAATACTACAACTGCAGGAGCATGTATTGGTTTAGGAATATCCCCAAAGAAAATTGATGAAGTTTTTGGAGTATTTAAGGCCTATTGTACTCGAGTAGGAGCTGGACCTTTTCCCACTGAACTTTTTGATGAGATTGGAAAAAAAATTGGATTTAATGGTAATGAATTTGGTTCAACAACTGGAAGGCCAAGAAGATGTGGTTGGCTAGATATTCCTGCTTTAAAATATTCAGTTATGTTAAATGGCGTAACTAAACTTTATATGATGAAAGCAGATGTTTTATCTGATTTTAAAGAGGTTAAAATTTGTATTGGATATAATTATAAAGGAAAAGAAATTGATTACTTTCCTTCATCAATAGATTCACAAGATATAGAACCAATTTATAAAACTTTTAAAGGTTGGTCCTCTTCAACTAATAATTGTAATGATTTTGATTTACTTGAAAAAAATTTTAAAGACTATATAAGCTTTATTGAAGATAGAGTTGGAGTTAAAATTAAAATAATTTCTTTAGGTCCTGATAGAGAACAAACCATATACATTAATTAATTCTAATTAGTATATTGATAATATTTTACTTTTATCTAAATTTGCTTTTAATGTCTTTGTTGTTAAACTCTTTAGTTGTTTCAGATCCAACATCAAAATATCATAATTTATTAGTTAATATTCTCATTTCCTCAGATGGAATTATCAAAAAAATTTCTAAAAATAAAATTAATGATAAGGTTAGAAATGTAATTGATTGTAAATCAAGCAAAATATCAAAGGGTTGGATTGATTTTAGCGCTAATTTCTGTGATCCAGGCTATGAATTTAAGGAAGACCTGAAATCTGGTTCCAATTTAGCATCTAAATCTGGTTTTACAGAAGTTGTCTTAAGTCCGGATACTAATCCTGTTATTCAAACAAAAAATGACATTTCATATGTAATAAATAATTCATCTAATGAATTATGTAATTTATACCCATGTGCTTCAGTAACAAAAAACGCTGAAGGAAAAGAAATGAATGATCTAATGGATTTAAATAATGAGGGAGCTATTGCCTTTTCTGATCCCAAAATTGAAGACACAGAGTTAATTCTAAATACACTATTATATCTTAAACAATTTGATGGCCTTTATATTTCAAAACCAAAGGAAAAATATTTATCAAAGGGTCTTATTAATGATGGCTTAAATAGTAATATTTTAGGTATAAAAGCATTACCACATATATCAGAAACTATTGCAATAAAGAGAGATTTATCCTTATTGGAGTACACAAATGGGAGAATTCATTTTTCTGGTATTTCATGTAAAGAATCTGTTAATCTAATAAGAGATGCTAAAAAGAGAGGGCTTTCTGTAACTTGTGATGTTCCAATATATAATTTTCTATTGGATGATTCAAAAATTCTTGATTTTGATACTAATTATAAAGTTTTTCCACCATTAAGAGCAAATGAAGATATTAAAGAATTAATTAGAGGTTTAAAAGATGATACTATTGATGTGATAACATCTAACCATCAGCCTCAAGATTTTGATTCTAAAAACTGTGAATTTGAAAAAGCAAGTTTTGGTATAATTTCCTTACAAACTTTTTATTCTAATATGCTAGAGCTTTCAGGAAAAATTTCTTTAGATAAAATACTTGAAAAAGTATCAATTAACCCCCGAAAAATATTAGGTCTGAGTTGTCCAGAAATTGAAATTGGAGAAAGAGCATTATTTACAATTTTTGATGAAAATGGCTCATGGGATTTTAATGAAAAAACTAATTTGTCAAAGTCTTCAAATTCTCCATGGATGAATTGGTCACTTAGAGGTAAAGTGAATGGTGTTGTAGTAGGATGTAAAACAAACCTTAAGTAAATGAAAAAAATTGATTTGTCTATTGTAATACCTTCATATGATGAGGAGGATTCTTTACCAATTTTGATAAAATCTATTAATGAAAAATTAAAGAATAAGGATATTATTTTTGAAATTATAATTATAGATGATGGTAGTTCTGACAAAACATGGAATAAAATTGAAATACTTACCAAAAAATTTTCTAATATTTTTTCTATAAAGTTTACTAAAAACTACGGGAAATCAGATGCCTTAGATGCTGGTTTTAAGAGTTCTAGAGGTAATTATATTTTGACGATGGATGCTGACTTACAAGATGATCCTGAAGAGATCCATAAATTATATAAAATTATTACTGAAAAAGATTTTGATCTTGTATCTGGATGGAAGAAAAAGAGAAATGATCCACTTTCTAAGACTATTCCATCAAAATTTTTTAATATGGTAACTAGGGCTTTTTCTGGCATCAAATTAAATGATTTTAATTGTGGTATAAAAATATATAAAAAAGAGGTTATTGATTCTATTAATTTATATGGTGAAATGCATAGATATATTCCTTTAATTGCTAAATGGAATGGGTATAATAATATAGGAGAAAAGGAAGTTAATCATAATAAACGTAAATTTGGAAAAACAAAATTTGGAATGGAGAGATATATTAGAGGTTTTTTAGATTTATTATCGGTAAGTTTTGTTTATAGATTTAGGAAAAGACCAATGCATTTTTTTGGAACTTTTGGTGTTTTGTTTTTTATAATAGGTTTCACTTCTGTAGGTTGGATTGTCTACGAAAAAATTTCTAAAATTTCAGAAAACATCCCACTAGATTTAATTAGACCAGTTACAGATCAGCCATTATTTTATATAGCTTTAGTATCCATTATTATTGGTGTACAATTGTTTTTAGTTGGTTTTCTTTCTGAATTGATAATTCAAATAAATTCAGATAGGAAGAGTTATAAAATAGAAAAGACATCTCATGTCAAAAAAAGTTAAGTACTCAGTAGTTGTTGCAGTATACAACAGACCTGAGGAAATGATTGAACTTTTAAAAAGTATCGCTGACCAAACTTTTAGAGATTTTGAGATTATAATAGTTGATGATGGATCAGATAGATCATCTAGATTAGCTTTCCAAAAGTATAAGAGTCAGCTAAATTTATCATATTTTTTTACGGAAAATCAAGGACCTGCTCTAGCAAGAAATTATGGCGTAAAAAAATCTGAAGGTGAATGGATAATATTTTTTGATTCAGACTGTTCTATTCCAAATAATTATTTTTTTGAAGTGGAAAAGTTTCTTGCAGTTAATGATGTAAGTTTATATGGTGGTCCCGACATGATGGATGAAAGTTTCACATATCTCCAAAAGTCAATAAATTTTTCTATGACATCACTCTTCACAACAGGTGGAATTAGGGGTAATAAATTATCTATAGATAAATTTCTTCCAAGATCATTTAATATGGGAATAAAAAGAGAAGCTTTTGATGAAGTTGATGGGTTCTCTAATATAAAGCAGTATGGAGAAGATTTAGATTTATCATATAAATTAATTTTTTCAGGTAAAAAATCTTCACTTATACCTGATGCAAGGGTTTTTCATAAGAGAAGAACAAATTTATTAAACTTCTTTACTCAAATGTATAAATCTGGAAAGGGTAGGTACTTCTTAAATATTAAGTACAAGAATACATTTAAACTGTTTCACCTTTTTCC
>CEWO01016726.1_pt1 | contig 26820 bp, 13 predicted proteins | sample 361561 | NCBI WGS metagenome assembly CEWO01 (sample SAMEA2623627, study PRJEB7988) | marine metagenome | isolation source: saline water (ENVO:00002010), including
AGAAGGAGTTGCATTTAAAGTAGAGGACATCTTAACTGTTAGTGGAATTTCTACAGACCCAAGAGTTGGAGTGCATACAGAATTCACTCTCACTGTTAATTCATTGACTAATGATAAATTCTCAGGATTTTATCCTGGACAATTTATTCTTTTTGATGATATTAGTCAATTCTTCAATGGACTTAGAAATAAATTTACTTTATCGGTAACTACTGGCGGAAATACAGAAATACTCAGTTTGAAGACACTTCCTGGAAGTGATATGGATATTAGTAACAATATATTCATTTACATTAATGATATTCTACAAGTTCCTGGAGAATCTTATATTTTCAAAGGAAGTCGAATTATTTTTAGTGAATCTCCCAAATCTGGATCTAAATGTTCTGTATTCTATTTCCGAGGGTCTAAGAGGGACGTTGATACAGTTAATCCTCCTTTGACTGTTAAAGCAGGTGATACTGTAACTATTAAAGAGAATAAATTGAATCTGTTTGATCTAGATCAATTCCCAAGACAGGCTAAGAGAATTGTTGCTTCTGATATTTTAGAAACATTTGCATACAAGGATGTTGGTATTGATACTTCTTCAACTGCAGAAAGACCTATAACATGGGAAAAACAGAAAAGAGATAAGATTCTTTCTGGAACTCTAATTTCCAAATCGAGACCAAGTTTGAAGTCTAGAACTACACCAACTACTAGAATTATTAGGAATGTTGGTGAGAGTGATAGAGAAATTTATGTAGAAAATGCTTTCCCAATTTTCGCTGGTGTTGATTTAGTAACTCAGTCAGAAAGAAATGTTTTGATAATGGGTGATAGGGAGATCAGAACAGCAATTGGTACGGCTCAAGTTGCTACTTCTTCCAGTATTTTTAGTATTTCTATTGCAGATGGTGGAGTTGGATATGCTCTCACATCACCAAATGTAACTATTTCTGGTTCTTTGATTACTAGAAAGGACCCAATTTCTGATTGGAGTTTTGATGATATTATCACTGGATTTGGACCAGGATTGTATGATTGGAAAGAATTGGCTCATGGTGATCAAGTAATTGCTGTTGGTTCAAGTAGTAGATATATCAATACAAAGAGTGGAACTTTCTGGGAAAGAGGAGTCCTTGGATTTGGTGGAACGATCACCATGAATACCGTTGCAATCGGTAAATCTACTACATCCCCAGTAAACTATGTAAGAGCCTCTGGAGAATACTCTAAGGTTGTTAAAGGAGTCTCTGTTGGTAATACGTTTACTGATTGGCAAGAAGTTCAATTGATTGAACAACGACAAATTCCTGCAATTCAATCTACGTTGGATTTTGCATCAGAATATGAAGGAACTTTTAATAAAATTATCTTTGAACCAAGCAGAGATGCTTGGGTTACTGTAGGAACTGGTGGATCTATTTTTACTGGTGTTGGTATTGGAACTACAACGATGTATAGTCGTTATTCTAGAACTCTAGAAGATCTAAATTCAATCACATATGGAATGGGTGAATTTATTGTTGCGGGTAATGGTGGAATTCTCCTTTCTTCAAATGAAGGTATAGTTTGGACCCCATTATCCAGTAATACTCCAAAAAATATTACAGATATTGTATTTGATGGGAATAAATTTGTTTTTGTTGGTGACGGTGGACTTATTGGTATTTCATCTGACAAAAATTTCTGGATGATTTATAGTGATCCAAACGCTACAAATCCAGCTACATTTGACTTTGATAGAATTAGGTATCAAGATGGATTCTATGTCGGAATTGATACCTCTGGAAATTTACATTACTCATTCGATTTGTCTAATTGGACTCTACGAGAGATTGACCACTCTCAGGTACTTTCGGACTTAATTAAAACTGATTATGGTATTAATGGAAGAACTATTGCGGTTGGATCTGGATCAACTGCTTTTTATGCAGATCCTATTGTCAATAGAGCTACTGCAAAATCTTCAGTTACCAATGGTATTGTTACTAGTGTAGTTGTAGAAAATGGTGGATTTGGATATGTGATTGGATCAAACCCACCAGTGATTATTGAAACAGACAGGGTAGTAAGTGAAAAAATTCTTTCTGTCGATGCAGTTGGTGACTTTGGTGTTATTGTTGGTGTAAATACCAATCGTCCTGGAATTGGATTTAGCACTCCACCTACTATAGATTTTGTACTTAAATCTGATTTCTATGATAATACTAATCTTGGATATGGATATTCTTCATTAAATACATTGGGTGTAAATTATTCGCAACTATCTGCTGGAGATTATTTCGTTATCTATGATAGTCCATTGGTGGCTGGTCATGCGTTAACTGGCATTACAACTTCTATTGGTGGTTATTTAAACTTCCCACTTAATAAGACAATGCAAATTTCTGCAGGAGAATATCTATCAGGAAGATTCTTTGTTGAAAAAGTAACCCCTGTTGATGTTGTGTCTGGACTAGTTACGGTAACATGTGCTTTCCAACCAAAACCATTTTCGTCTATTGACATTGAGGTTGGTCTTGATCCAAATGGACCATATTTCTTAGACAATGAATTTCATTATAAAGATAATTATGGTAAGTATACTTGGGGTAAAATTAACAAATACCAAAATAGAGCGGGAGGAAGTCCTCAACAATTCTTTGTCAATTCAGACAACGGAGCTACTGGGTTATCAACTGCTGCTACAGTTACGAGAATTCAACCTTTATCTTAACCACTAAATACTAAAAGAAAAAACTTCTAGTTTTCATCAAAATGCCTGCCATTATATCTGAACAGTTTAGAATCCTAAACGCCGAAACCTTTGTAAAGAGTTTCGTTGGTGTTGGGTCTACCGTAAACAAATATTATGCCTTCATTGGATTGCCCAATGCTTTTGAAGAAGAGGCTGGTGGAACAAGTGACTGGTCTACTAATACTCCTTCTCCATTGGATGGGTTCCTTGAAGAACATCAAATCAAGGAATCTATCATTGCAATGAAGAAAATTACGGATAGAGATGTCCGTAGATTGGTTCGCAAAGTCGAATGGATTGCTGGTACAACCTATGAAATGTATAGACATGACTATACAATTTACAATACTACCCCAATTACAAAACAGAGTAATTTATATGAATCGAACTATTATGTTGTTAACGAAGATCTGAAGGTATACATTTGCCTTCAAAATGGATCTGACCCAGAAAACCCAAGTGGTAGACCATCATATGATCAACCAACTTTTATTGATTTAGAATCAAGAGCTGCAGGTACTTCTGGTGACGGTTATGTTTGGAAATATCTGTATACTATAAAACCATCCGAAATTGTAAAGTTCGATAGTATTCAATATATTCCAGTTCCCGAAGAATGGGGATCTACAGGCGAATCTGTGGCTACTAAAAATAACGCTATTGACGGAAAGATTGAAGTCGTAGTTATTGATACTAGAGGATCTAATTATCAACCAATTTCTACATCATTCTCCAATGTTGATATTTTGGGTGATGGTATTGGTGCTAAGGCAACAGTAACTATTGACTCTTTTGGTAAAGTATCTGAGGTATTTGTTACTGATGGGGGATCTGGATATACTCATGGATCTATTAAATTCTTCCCAGGAGCTCCTGGAAGTGAAGAAGGTGGACCACTAGAAAACCTTACTAATACAGGTATTGGAGAAACTTCTCTCGGTAATTTTAGTGTAATTATTCCTCCAAAAGGTGGGCATGGATATGATGTTTACCGAGAACTAGGTGCTTATAGGGCACTTTTATATTCTAGATTTGAAACTATTGAGACTAACCCAGATATTATTGAAGGTAATGATTTTGCCAGAGTCGGTGTTATAAAGAACCCAACTATTTTTGGTAGTGACACAGAACTTTTAGAAACTTCTCAGGTCAGTGGACTAAAAGGGATTAAGCTGGGTGGAATTACCACAGCAACAACATATGCAGTTGATTCGGAAATTACTCAGACAGTTGGTGTTGGGTCTACTGCTATCGGATACGTTGCATCTTGGGATAATATTAGTGGAGTTCTGAAATATTACCAACCAATGGGTCTTGCTTCCAGTGAAACTGGTTATAAGATTATTCCGTTTACTTCTACTCCCGATGCAGGATTTGGATTAACAATTACTGGTGAGGTTGTTACGGGCCCGCTTCTATCAGTAAATACTGATTTCAATGGTGTAAGTACCTCAATAAATAATAGGACATACCAACTTGGTCTTAACTTTGTTGCTGGTATTGCATCTGCTGAATATAACACTAAGTCTGGCGAAATTATCTATATTGATAATAGACCGCCTATTCCTAGATCTGCAAGTCAGAAAGAAGACATCAAGATTGTTCTGGAGTTCTAAAGAAAAATGCCACAGAATACCAACTTAAATTCATCTCCATATTTTGATGACTTTAGTGCGTCTAATAATTATCAGAGGGTTCTGTTCAAGCCTGGACTCCCTATTCAATCCAGAGAATTAACCACATTACAGTCAATTCTACAGAACCAAATTGAAAAGTTTGGTAAACATATGTTTAAGGAGGGATCTGTAGTTATCCCTGGACAACTTGCATATGATGATGAGTATACTTCTGTTCAGATTGATGAGTCTCACTTGGGACTTCCAGTTTCTTTGTATTTGAATTCATTAAAAGGAAAGAGAATCAAGGGAGAAACTAGTGGCGTTAAAGCGAAGATTGAAGATTACATCTCTAATTCTCAGTCGGTAAAAGGCAATTATACCTTATACATCAAATATGAAGGTGCTAGCGAAAACGACTTCTCGGGAACAACTTTTACCGATGGTGAAAATTTAATTGCTCAAGAAGATATTAATTACAGCCTTTCTAGTATTAGAACGGGAACTAGTTTTGCTACCGCAATTATCTCCAATTCTACTGCCGTAGGATCTGCTGCAAAACTTGCCAATGGTGTATATTTCATTCGTGGATTTTTTGTAGATGTACCCGATTCTGTTGTAATTCTTGATCAATATAATGATGCACCAAGTTATAGAATTGGTCTAAACATTTCCGAAGAACTTGTAACTGCTTCGGAAGAATATAACGATTTATATGATAATGCTAGAGGATTTTCAAACTTTGCAGCTCCTGGTGCAGATCGACTAAAAATTTCTACAACTCTCATTAAAAAGTCTCTAACCGATTTTAATGATGAAAATTTCATTGAATTGCTTAGGATCGAAAATGGAGATATTAGGAAGTTTAGTAATACCACTACATATGATCTTATCACGGATGAGTTAGCCAGAAGAACATATGATGAATCTGGAGATTATTATATCAATTCATTTGATGTCAGTATTAAAGAAACACTTAATAATAGAATTGGTAATGATGGAGCGTATTACGACAATCAAACTACCCAACAAGGAAATATTCCTACAGATGATATAGTATCACTCTCAATTGGACCTGGAAAGGCGTATGTTCGCGGATTTGAAGTTGAGACTCTAAACACAACTACATTAGATATTCCCAAACCAAGAACAACTGAATCTGTTGAAAATGAAGCTTTACCTTTTACTGTAGGTAGGATTATTGAAGTTAATAACGTTCATGGTTCCCCTGCAGTTGGTCTTGGAACAGAAGGACTCCTAAATCTGTATGCATCTAGAACTGCAACTCCAGGAACTGCCAGCGGACTTCATATTGGTGTTGCAAGACTCTATGATTTTAGATTGAGAGATGCTGCATACCAAAATGAAGGTACTACTTTTAGAACATCTTTATATGACGTTCAAACTTTTACATATTTGGAATTGAATGCTGATACATCTATTAATGTTCCTGCATTTATTGAGGGTCAGAATAGTGGTGCATCTGGATTTGTGTATTCGGCTTCATCAAATACTTCAGAACTTATTCTGTATCAGGTTAATGGAGAATTTCAACGAAATGAAGAAATTGTTCTAAATGGAACAACAATCAATAGAACTATTAAGGATTTTGACGATTACGGTATTCAAGAAGTCCGTCAAATTGCAAGCGCTGATGGAGTAGCATTTACTGCTGATACTAGACTGACTAATAAAATTAGGTTTGCAGAACCTGGAAGTGAATATACAATTACTGACGTATCTGCTGGTGTATCTACAATTACCTCCCCTAATGCTAATTTTAGTGCAGTATCTGGTATTTCTACTGGTGATGTAATCGCATACAGTAAAGCAGCTACCTCAACACCTTCATATGCTGTTGTAGAGCAGATTGGCACTAACGCAAGAAGCATAATTGTTAAAGCATCAACTACAGTATCCAATGTAAACGAAGGTGCTCTTCCAACTAGCGAAATTACGGTAAGTGACGTAAATAAAGTTACTTTGGAAATTCTTAATGGTGGAAATCAGTCCTTATTTGCGGAACTTGCAGAACCAAATGTTTCTTCAGTAAATCTCAATGATTCTGAGATTATCTTCAAGAAAACCTACTACATTGCAGTTTCTGGTGGTGCATTTAGTGCTACTTTGGAATCCGATTCAAATCTAACTTTAGAACCTTATGATTCGGAAGATTATAATGTATCATTTGATTCTAGTGGTACAACTGAATCTCTTTCTGATCAGAAATTGACAGTTTCTGGTAGGACTGTTACTCTCTCGCAATTGAGTGAAAGTGGTTCCGCTACTCTTACTGTAACATGGAAGAAAAAGAATCCTAAAGCTAAGAACAAAGTATTCAGTAGAGCTAATACTATTCAGATTATTAATTCATCAACAAATACTTCTGGAGTAGGAAATTCCAGTGCAAATGATGGATTAACTTTCTCCAATGTTTATGGAACTAGAGTTCAAGATAAGAAAATTTCCCTAGGAATTTGTGATGTAGCGAGCGTTGTTGCTATTTTTGAATCATCTTCAAATAGTAATCCACAACTTCCAAAAATCATCTTAACAGATTTGAATGCAAGTGTTACTAATGCACTTAAGGGGGAATCTATAGTTGGTGAAACCTCTGGGGCATCTGCAATTTTTGTAGAAAGTAATGGAACAAATGAAGCATCATTCATCTATGAAAATGAAAATATATTTCAAAGTGGAGAAACTGTAATTTTCCAAGACTCCAATATTACTGCCAATGTTCAATCTTTTGTTTCTGGAGACCGAGATATTAAAGATAACTTTGAATTTGATCCTGGGCAAAATGAAGATTATCTAGATTTTTCTTCTATTGTTAGAGTAAATTCTGCAAATGCTCCAACTAAAAGATTGACAATCGTCTATGATAGTTTTGTTATTGAAAATTCCGATCCTGGAGATCTTGTTTCGGTAGATTCTTATGATGCCACTCTTTATGGTAATACTCTTCCATATGTTGGGAGTATTCCAGTCTCCGACATAATTGATTTGAGACCTAGAGCTGTTTCTGTTGCATCTACAGTATCTCCTTTTGAATATAAGTCAAGAGAATTTAATCCACTCACATCGTCTACAACTCATGTATTTTCCAGTAATAAGAATCTCAACTTAAGTTATGATTATTATTTGGGTAGAATTGATAAAATTTTCTTAACAAAAGATGGAATTTTTAATAGAGCAGAAGGAGTTCCTTCATATAATCCACAAGTACCAAATAGTGTGGATAATGCGCTAGAGATTGCTACTATTGAGATGCCTCCATATCTCTATAACCTTAATGATATTTCAGTTCAAATTGCTACTCATAAGCGATATCAAATGGTAGATATTGCCAATATTGAGGCCAGACTTACTAATGTAGAGTACTATACGAGTCTTTCTCTCCTAGAGACGGAAACTTCTAGTTTGTCTATTAAAGATCCAACTACAAATCTTGATAAGTTTAAATCTGGATTTTTTGTTGATAACTTTAGATCCAAAATAGGTGGTGGAGCCATCGAGGATTCTCAATATAGATGCAGTATTGACACTGCAGAAGGAGAAGCAAGACCAGAACACTATACGACATCGATAGATCTTTTATTGGGATCTGAAGCTGTTATTGCTGCATCTAGTGGAACGGCAACTCCAGATGCAGACTATAGATTCGTAAGTGATCTTGGAGATGCAAATGTTGTCAAGAAAGGTGATATTGTAACTCTTAGTTATACCGACTCTGAGTGGCTTAAGAATAAGTTTGCTACTAGAATTGAAAATGTAAACCCATTCCATGTTGTGAACTGGATTGGAGTTTTGGAATTGAATCCAGCAACAGATACTTGGATTGATACTAGGAAAATTCCTAGTATGACCGTAGATATGGAAGGTAGTTACGATGCCATCCAAGGAATGGTTGGTGGGACAGATAGTAATACTGGACTATCTCCCGTTCAGTGGGGTTCTTGGGAAACTACTTGGACAGGAAAAACTAGGACGAAAGGTCCTGTTATCCTGAAGGAGAAAAAGAGAGTCAAAGGCTCTATGAAGAAGAAAAAAAGAAGAGGACGTTTTATACCTGGAAAAGGTATTAAAGTAACCACGACTAAGAGATGGAAGCAGAAGATTACCAAGATTCGGGAAATAACTACTACCAAGACTGGAATTAAATCTAGAGACGGTATACAGTATAAAGTAGAAGAGACATTCGACTCGAAGAGTTTGGGAGATAGAGTGGTATCCAGCGATGTTGCTGCTGTGATGAGATCTCGAAATATTGAGTTTGTTTGTAAAAGACTGAAACCCAACACTAGACTTTATGCATTCTTCGATAATATCGATATGAATGCCTTTATTGTTCCAAAACTCATTGAAATTGAAATGGAAAGTGGGACTTTTGCCGTTGGGGAAACTGTCGTTGGTAATGGAACTAACTCTACAAATAAGAGTATTAAGTTCAGATTGGCTCAACAAAATCATAAGTATGGTGCTTATAATTCTCCAAGTCAGACTTATGAAAACAACCCATACAACGTAGCAAATAGTATTTCTGGATCATATTCTTCAACTACAGGATTACTCAATATAGATACTGCGGCTCTTGAAATTCAATCTGTATCTGGATTCTTTGGATGTCTAGGTAAAGGTATGAAATTAATTGGTCAGTCTAGTGGTGCTATTGCAAAAGTTAAAGATATTAGACTTGTCACTGACAAAGCTGGTGTTGTTATTGGATCTTTGTTTATACCTGATCCAACTCTACCATCAAACACTCCGTTCTCTACTGGTAGAAAGACCTTTACACTAACATCTAGTTCAAGTAACCAGACTATTTCTGGATTTACTGATAGTTCTGCAGAGGCAACATTCATGTCTACTGGAACAATTAATAATACACAGGAAACTACTCTACGAATTCGTAATGCTAATGTTGAAAGGGTTCCCACATCACAATCCAAAAACATAACCAGAAGTAGAACTAGATTAAAAGCAACAGTTAAATTTAAAAATAGAAAGAAAAAACAAACAAGATGGGTTGACCCACTTGCACAGTCGTTTGAAGTTCCAGATGAAAACGGAGTTTTTCTCACCAAGTGTGAGATTTACTTTAGATCAAAGGACGCTTCTGCACTGCCCGTAACACTACAGGTCAGAGATCTTGAACTAGGTTTACCTACACAAACAATCTTACCTTTTGCTGAAGTTGTTTTAGACCCATCTCAAGTTGTTACTTCTGAGGATGGTAGCAAACCAACAACATTTACTTTCGATTCTCCTGTATATTGCCAAGGCCAAAGTCAATTTGCTTTGGTTCTTCTTTCTGCATCCAATGAATATACGGTATTCATCTCAAGGATGGGTGAAGAAGATGTATCCACAATCAACAGTTCAGATTCCGAAAAGATTATTGTTTCTCAACAACCACTTCTTGGATCACTGTTTAAGTCACAAAATGGTGCTACATGGGATCCAAGTCAGTTTGAAGATCTTAAATTCAATCTTTACCAGGCCAAATTCAATTCCACTAGTGGTACAGTTAAATTCTATAATCCTGATCTAGACATTGGCAACAAACAGATTGTCACATTGAGTAATAACCCGCTTAGTATGTTGGGTAAAAATACTATTATTGGTCTTGGCAAGAGTTTGACTTCTAATGAAGTTACTGGTCTTCTTCCTGGTACAACCATTGGTCAAGAAAACAATGCAAACTTCTCTGCAAACCTTGTCACGGTTCTTGGTGCTGTTGGTATTGGAAGTGTTCTAGATCTAACATCTGCGGGTGGTGGATTTGCAAATGGAACTCCGACATATACTGATGTTCCTCTAATCAGTCTGACTGGAAGTGGATCTGGCGCAAAAGCAACCCTTGTTATTGCATCTAATGCAGTAACTTCCGCTACTGTTTCTGCTGGTGGTACTGGATATGCTGTTGGTGATGTATTATCAGTAAATCCATCTAATACTGGTGGATTTGGTGCTAATTTGAGACTTTCGATTCAAAATGAAGTGGGCATTATTAGTGCCTTCAATACACTAATTGTTGACAGAGTTCAAGGTGTTCCAAGTGTTGATGCATCTTCTGCGGTTGTTTTTACAACAGGTGCTGGATCTACATCAACTCTTTCTGCAACTTCTATCCAGTATGTTGAAAATGTAAGTGACGGGTTGTCATTCAGGATTAATCACAGTAGTCACGGAATGTATAGTCCATTGGATGTGGTTGCACTTTCAAATATTGAAACTGATGTAAAACCAGAGAAACTCACCGCCAAGTACGATTCTGCTTCAACTGATAATCTCTCAGTAACTAGTGTGGGAGTTTATACTAGTTTTGAGAATGTTCCTGTTGACTCAAATAATCCTGGATATTTGAAATTGGGTGATGAGATTATCAAATATACGGGTGTTACTACAACCACAAGTGCAGTTACTGGTGTTACTAGAGCTATCGATAATACTACTGCTGGAAATTATTCTGTAGATGATCTACTTTTCAAGTATGAACTTAATGGTATTTCATTAAGGAGAATCAATACCTTACATAGTCTTGGTCAGGTAAACTTGACTAAGTATCCCATTGACGTTGATTCTTATTGGTTGAAAGTTGGTATCTCAAGTAGGGGTGTTGATAGAAGTCCTGGAAATGCTAATGGATTGCCAGAATTATTCTTTAAAGAAACTAAGTCTGGTGGATCTTACCTTACTCAAGGTACTAATACTGGTTCTGGTAATGTTCCAAGAGCTACCCAGAACATTGCATTTAATATAATGCGACCAAACTTCACTATCATGCAACCAGATGGAACCAGTGTTTCTGCATCTTGTAGGACATTTAGTGGAGATAGTCCAGATGGAAACCTGGGAGCATATATCGATCAAGGATTTGAAACTATTTCCTTGGAAGGTGACAATGAATTTACTACACCTAGAATCGTCGCATCTAAGGTAAATGAATTGACTAGATTGGAGAATTATCCTGGAAGAAAATCTTTTGCAATAGAAATTACTCTTAATACGGAAGACGAGTTCGTTGCTCCACAAATTGATTTGGATAGAGTAAGTGCTATTTTAGTTATGAATAGACTTAATAGTAAAGTCACTAATTATGCTACTGACAGACGAGTAAATTCTATTGATAATGATCCAAATGCTGCAATTTACTTGACTGAAGTTATTAACTTGGATAAGGCTGCGGATGGACTGAAAGTCATGTTTGATGCATATAGACATCAAACAAATGATATTAGAGTTCTCTATAGATCATTCCGTGTTGACGCACCACAAGGAGATCAACTATTCCAGTTGTTCCCTGGATATAATAATCTAGATCTTGCTGGTGGGATTATCGATTCTACCAAAAGTGATGGGTTACCCGACAAGTTCGTTCCCCCATCTGATGGATATGAAGATTTTAATCCATATGAATTTAATATCGCAAATATCCCACAGTTTAGTGCATTCCAAATTAAAATTTGCATGTCTGGAACCAACTTTGCTTATGTTCCAAGATTGAAAGATCTACGAGTTATTGCTACGATTTAATGGATAAAAGAAAAGTTGAAAGTAGTCATTCCCTCTATAGAGATATGGACACTGGAGCAGTGATAAATTGCAATGATGGTGCATATGAATCGTATATTAGACAAAAGAAAATTGCGGTTCAGAAATCATTGGAAATTGATGAATTAAAGAATGATGTTAGTGAACTTAAGGTCATGATGAAACTCCTTCTGGAAAAATTGGATAAATAACTAAAATCTTCCTTTTTGTGTAATGGCAGCTAGAAATGTCAATTTAGTCATTGAACAAAACGTTGATTTTGAAGCAACCTTTACTATTAAGAATGCGAATAATTCGCCATTAAACTTGACTGGGTACTCTGCTCTAGCAAAGATTAGAAAACACCCAGATGCGACAAAATACACGAATTTTGTTATTTCTTTCCCAAATAGAATCAATGGAGTCGTAAAAGTAGCCCTTGCGGTAACTTCCACTGGAACTTTGGAGGGAGGAAGATACGTGTATGATCTGGTACTTATTTCCCCAAACAATTATAAGACTCGACCTATCGCAGGAAATGTTTTAGTGTTGCCTGGAGTATCATGACTGATTACTTAGTAAATTTAAATAGTCCTGGATCATATTCAGTTGGAGTTGACTACGAAATTCCATCGAAGTCAACTCAAAACACCAATTTAATCATTGATGACATTAATGGTCAGTTCAATGGTATTGGCGTTACTTTCGCATTAAGTAGTAGTGGCGATACATATAATCCATTAAATGACCAACAACTGATTGTTTGTAAAAACAATTTGGTTATGGAACCAGGAGAAGATTTCACCATTGCTGGTGATCAACTTATTTTCTCAGTTGCACCAGTCGTTGGTGATGATGTATTCATCATTGCTCTTGCAACTACTGCTGATCTAACAAGATCTGTTAATTTTGTTATTGACAGTGGATCTCAGGTTATCTCCCCAGGAAGCAAAGGCAAAGTAACTGTAGATGTTTCTGGAACGGTCGAATCAATCAAAGTATTGAGTGATCAAACAGGAGATATTGTTTTGGAAGTATCTAAATCTAACTTTCAAGATTTTCCCACATTTACGACAATCACTAACAATCAACTAGTCCAACTACAATCTCAAAACAAGTACATTGATGATGTACTAAATAATTGGGATAAGACGATCGTTGCTGGTGATATATTAGATTTTTCGGTAGTCAGTTCAACAAACATGCGAAGGTTGCTGATCTCTTTAAAATTAAAATTATAAATAAGTATAGTTCTTAAAGTCTAACCCTTACGAGGAGTTGTTTTCGATGGCATTACTAGTTCCCAATATTGGTGAAATTGAGTCTCTCCGTTATCTGATTGCTCAGAATAACTTTGTTGCAGACTTGGAGGATACTTCACCAAGAAATCTCGTTCTTAAATTATTTACGAGTAACACCACCCCTGCTGAGGGTGATGTTCCTTCCCAGACTGCATATTTTGAACCATATATTGACGGAAACGTTAATGGTTACGGAACTACTGCAAATACTGGTTACCCCGTCTGCGTCGATAATAGAATCGACCAAGACTACACCGCACAGTACGGTGTGCTTCTAAATGGATCTCGCTGGGTTATTAAGAACGTTGGTAGTGGTACAACCGCAACCTATCCCGAACAGACTTTCACCTTTACTGGACCTGCTGGTAATATCTATGGTTATTATGTAACCAGAGCAAACAACATGCCTGTATCCGTACAGGGTGTTAACCACGCAGCTAGTGTGGGTATCGGAACAACCGTCACCAAGGGTAACAACACTGATCCATGTATTGGAGTTGTTGGTAATAGATTCTTTGTTGTTGACCCACAGGTCTCCATCAATGATTTAACTTTGGGACAATATGTTGCTGGTAACGCAGGTGTCCAAACTGGTACGAGAATTATTGGTCTTGACCGAGCCTTGCAAGTTGTCTATCTAGACAAACCACTGATTGATAACATTCAGGTTGCAACTGATCCATCAGTTACCTTTAGTTTCGGTAAGATTTCTATTGTCAATCACGGTCTTCAGCGAGGAGATATCCTTTACGTTGCTGCTGGTTCAGGTAACACAACTCTTGAGTCCAATGTTTACACGGTCTTTGATTCGCCAAACGCTGATGAGTTTGTAACTACACCTTCTCTGACTGCAACATCTAACGGTGTACTTGGTCTCAATACCGCTACTCTCTACTCCAGTATCATGTATGCTGAGAGATTTACGAATGGTCCATACAACATTCAGAACAACGGTGACCAAATTAAAATCACCCTGAACGTCGCACTCGACTGATTCATATATAAAATAGAATATTTGTCATGGTGGGGATTGCTTTATTATCAAGGCAATCCCCTTTTTCATCAAATGATAAGAATTAAACTATGGCCGTTTATGTCTACGATACCAATAAGGTAGATATATTCGTTTCGGAAGATAAGGGTTTGGTAACCACTTCCGTAACGAGTACGGCTGACTATGGCAACATTTCAGACACTGCTGACGATGATCGCGGTGTAGATAATTTCAATCCTTGGTATTTTGGATTAATTACAGACCTAGCGGATGTCTTGCCATTTGGTAAGTTTGATATTGGTGGAAACGCATTACCACTAAATTCTCCAGCTATTCCTGGTTCTGGACTATTCCGCATAGAAGATATTGCAGTAGTATCGTATGTAACCCCCTGGAGAGGGTCTGGGACCCTCTTTGAGATCGGTGGAGGTCTGGAAAGACTTGTCATCCCAGACTTGGGTGCTGCAGGACCATCTCCGTCCATATACGGACAAGCAAAAGAATCGAATACATTTGTTACAGTCGGATCTGGTATACTCGCTCAACTTTCTGATGAAGGGGAGACAGCCAAATTTAACCGATATCCTTGGGACGCTACAGGTACTCTTACCCTCAGTGGATACAACGGTACATTATTTCCAGACGACTTTATTGCTGTCATTAAAAATGTCGCGAAGGTTAAGGGCAAGGCTCAAGATCGCGTTATTTATGACTACAGTCTGGATCCAGACACCAAGTTCGATGCTGAAAACTGTGGATTCGTATTCACCACATCGGGTGGTAAGTTCTCCGATGCTGATAATCTAACCTTTGACAGAATCATCACTACCAATAAGGATAGGTCCTTTAGTGATGATGATCAACTTGAATATGAGAATTTCGGTGATATTACCGCAAGTATTCAACAGAGTGAAGATCGCGGAATCATTGAGAGAAAACTCGGTGGTGGACTGTTCATGCACGATTACCAGGCAACTGGTATCAGTGCAGAAGAATCTATTCCATTCGCATATTTTGGTACTGGATCTCTATTTGCACTTGGAGAACTCGATCCAGACAAAGATGTCGATCAGGTATTTGGATACGCAGGTTCTGGTGGATTCAATGTTACTGGAGAGAACTTCTTCAGTCAGGCTCCACAAAGCACAATATTCGGTCTCGAAGGAGAAATTTCCTTCAATGGATCTGGTGTCGAAAGATTTATTCCTGCAACTGTTGATAATACAGTACTCTTCAATCAAGTTGGTTCTGCTAACGATAAGATTATTTGGCAGGCTGGTGAACGTAAGATCACCATCAGACCAATTGGATTTGGATCTGTACTTCTTTCTGATACTCCACCTACATCTACGGCAACTCTGGTTGTATCTGGTGCAGCAACGGATCTCGAAAGAACATTTGCTGATGGCAATGTAAACCTCTTTGATATTAGTGGAGATGCCGGCAACCCATTAGATTCCAGATTTACACCACACTTTAGATCTGCAAGAGGAGATATTGTCCTCCCAGATGAAGATTGGGGTCTTATTACAAACTCGGCAACCGAGTTTGAAGATTGGGGTTATATCCGAGAAGTTGCAACCACTTCTCTTGTATTTGGAGATATTCTTTCTCCATTCAATTACATTCAGATTGGTGGTCAACATTATCCGAGTACAGATACATTCTCTGTTGGAGAGTCTTCGCTCACCAAACAGACACTTGGATTTACTGGAATTGCAACATTCAGGATTTCCGAAGATTCCAGTCTGGAAAGAACGTTCGGATACGAATCGTCTGGTATTACTGGTATTGCCACCTACAAGGCTGGTATCAACATCTTTGGTTACAACTGGTTCAGTCAGGCTCCGCAAAGTACAGTATTCGGTCTCGAAGGTGAACTTACTCTTAGTGGTTCTGGGAATGAGTCTATTACTCCGTTCATTGAACCTCAAGGAACTGATGGAAACTTCACTTTCCTATCTGGTCTTGCAGAAACACGATCAGTTAGTCCCGATCTAACGGGTGATGTATATGTTGGCGGAACTGCAGGTATTATATTCAGTCCCAATATTACTGGTGTTGGTGTTGCCACACTTCGTACAGGTAGAGAAGAGTTCCAGACATATCTCAGAATCATTGATCCTGATATGGATCTTGTTCTCACCACAATTGGTGGTGGACTTGTTAGTGAGGACTTCGTTAAGAGTTACAACGAATCTTCAATCTACTATGGTCCTCAAGATGAAGATTATGGAAATATCCTCGATGCAGCTGCATATGGGATGGGTCTCAACTTCTCTGGTGCTGCATCTGACGTTGAAACCTATGATAATGAGACGAATACTTATGACCAAGATGTACTGTTCAGTAGCAACGGTCTAACTTATGACCAGAGTACTGGCGGAACAAGTATTCTTCCAAGTTTCGACAAAACAGAATCGTTCCCTGTCAACTTTGGAACTACTGTCGTATCTGAAGATCTTGGTACTATCACCGAAGGATCTCCAATTCCAGGTGGTCCAGCATATGATCAATACCTATATCCAAATTACACTGGATTCATTGATCAGGATATCAACCAAGGTTACGATGACTTTGGATTCATCAATGCTACTACCGATTCTCTAACCAGAATACCTTATGGTCAGGTTGATATTGAGCAACCTCCAACTCTTACGGTCACAAGATTTATTCCTCAATGGAATGGTTCTGGTACTATTATTCCTTCTGGTACTGCAGAAGAGAGATTTATTACCTCGGATGGCAATACCGTCCTATTCGACTTTATTGGTACTACTTCTCCAGAGAAGTTTATTGCTCAGACTCCAGAAGATACAATTCTCTTCACAATTTCTGGTGCAGCCGAAGACGAATCGGTCACCTTTGCCGAAGTTGGAATTGGAACTGCATATTTCTCTGGTATTGGAGTCGAGAAGGTCAGATTTGTCGAGATTGGAACTGGCATTCTTTCCTTCTCTGGTTCTGCAGTGGAAAGATCCTCCATGGATCCTCCAGAAGGAACTTATCTACATGTATTCAGTGGAACAGATGTTCGACCTGGACTTTCCTTTGCTGTCGCGACAACAAAGGCAACTCAACGTCTGTTTGGAGAACTATCTCATCCAGACATCGACTTCACTCCACATTATGGTATTGAGAGAAATATTGGTATCGAGACCGCATTTACACTTGCGAGTGGTGGTGGTCTCAACGAAGATGGTACTGGTCCTGGTATTGTCACTACCAGATATCTTCCCGATTATAAAGGAGAGGGTGTTCTTACTCTTAGTGGTAAGGCTATTGGTCGTACCAATGCACCAATCTTTACCGATGGTACTATCTATATCCTCGGTATTCATACCGCGGCTCAGGGAATCAGTTCTGGAAGAGAGACTGGTCTTTCCGAAAGTTATTCTCCTGGAACAATCTTTGGTGGTCCTGGTCAAGTCACCTTCAAGGGTGTCTCCCCGACTCGTCCAATTCAGGTATTTGGATATTATGGGGACGACAGAGATCCTGGAGCTGGAACGACTGGAGTTATTTCGATTACTCCTGCTCAGCAAGGAATCATCATCAAGACCACCAGCGATTATGTTGGTGTTGGAACTGCATACTTCTCTGGAGCATATTCCGATCTTTCCGCAACATTCAGAGAAATTGGAACGGGAGAACTCTTCAAGTTCTCTGCTCTATACGAAAGAAGAACCTTCGATTATATTGGATCTGGATTACTCACTGCATCTGGAACAACAGATGCTCCAAGTTCTTTCCAGACTCCAGAAAGTACAGTTCTCTTTACAGTTTCGGGATATTCGCAAGAACGTGTCTCTCTGGACAACGAAACGGGTGGAACGATTTCCATCTACAACACAGAAAGAGTTATTACTGGAATTACTCTTTCTATCGCAACTGGAGGCACGTTCAATTTCTCCTCCAGTGGTGCAGAATCGATTGTTATTCCTTCGGACGCAACTACCGCTCTCTTCGATATCGAAGGAATTGCCGAAACGGCACTCAGTCAAGTTTATGGTTACTACGGTGATGATAGAGATCCTGGTACATCTGGAACTATCACAATTGTTGGTGAACTCACTCACCCACAGATTGACTATACTCCCGCAGAGGTTGGATTTGGAGATCTTACTTTCGTTGGTAGTTCCATCATCAAGGTCGATCTCAAGATCGTCGGAAAAGGAACTCTTCCAATATCTGGTTCTGCAACAGAGAAATTTGTCAGTGGTGCAGGCGAAGACACGATCCTCTTCTCCATCGACGGAAATGCCGAAACGGCACTCAATCAAGTTTATGGATACTACGGAGACGACAGGGATCCAGGCACATCTGGAATTACTACAATTTCTGGTGTTGGTATTACAAAACCAATACAGGTATTTGGATATTATGGAGACGACAAAGATCCTGGTACATCAGGAACATTTACATTCTCCAATACACCTCTTGTTCATCCAGAAGTCGATTACACTCCACATTACACAGGCACGGGAGTTGTATACTTTACTGGAGGAGTTTCCGTCAAGAGGACTTTCCCAGAAGTTTTTGGTTCTGGTTCTCTCTTCGGATTTGGTACAAAAGACGAAGCATTTGCGAGAACAACATACGTCGGTATTGGTGTTGCCAACTTCTTCGGAGCCTCATTTACGGAAACAATTGCGTTTGAACCAGCTCGTGTATACGTTACTATCATTTAACTTTATAAATAAATCAGAAGCATACCTTTCATGAGTTCTGAATCATGACAAAACAGGTTCAATTTAGAAAGGGAACCACAGCTGAACACTTTAACTTCACTGGGGCCCTTGCTGAAATTACTGTTGATACGGATAAAAATGTTGCTGTTGTCCATGACGGTGTAACTCCTGGCGGTTTTGAACTTTCAAGATCAAGATGGATTTATGTCGCTGGAGATACTACTACTGGTACTAACCAGAAATATACGGTTGACTCTACATATACTCCTACAGGATTGAATGTTACTTTACCAACTCCTCGTGCAGTTGGTGACTGGGTTTGGATTGAAGATTTTGGTAATTTTATGAGTATCAATCCAGTAAGCGTTATCTCAGATAAGTCTTTTGAGAACGGTCATCTCGTAAGAGAAAGTTCACCTTTTATTATGGATGTATCTGGAGCGTCTGTAACATTCATTTGGAATGGAAGTCTTTGGAAAGTGTTCAACAATAGAGGCAGTTAAACATGGCACTAACCCTAAGTAATTCAATTTCTGGTGAATTTTTACCATCAGAATCATCTGGATTTTTTGTGTACGCATTAAGACGAGACGCAGATAATATGCTGCATTTCTCTAAAGTTAGTGCTGCATCTACAGAACTAGGCGAGTTTTATCGAACCAATGGAACTTCAATTCCAGAATTCGGTGATGGTGTTGACTATGGTTGTTACGATGTTGGTGTTGGTAAAACGTCAGTCATTCGTAACGACATTGCTACGGATAAAAAATCTTTAGATGATCCGAATGATAAATATCAACAGATCCGCTTTGATAGAAGGAACCTCTACTATTACATAGATGATGATGGTTTTTTCGTCATCAGGTTCAATGGACCAGATTATGATTACAACTCTATCGGACCAAAATAATAATTAAAAGGAGAAACAATGGCTGAGTTTAGACTTGGAAGAGTAAAATTCAACTGGACGGGTAATTGGGATACTTCCAAATCTTACCTCATTGACGATATCGCCAAGTTTGGTGGCAATACTTATGTAGCGGTCGCAAACCATACTTCCACTGGAAGCACTGCTAACTTCTACACCGATCTCGGTAATTGGAATCTTCATATTGAGGGTCTAGAGAATAGGGGTAGTTGGACATCAGATACGTATTACCGAGTAAACGATCTCGTCACTTTCGGTAACGTAGTATATCGTGTTACGGTTGCACATACTTCTGTCGGTACATTTATCGATGAGACGAAGGTTGTTCAGTATGTAGCAGGTTTTAATGCAGAAGGTGAGTGGCAAAACACTACAGAGTATCAGCAAGGGGACGTTGTTAATTACAACGGGTCTTCCTATGTTGCAATTACTACTTCTGCTGCTGGATTTAACCCACCAGAATACATCGGTTTAGGAACAGGTAGTAAGTGGAATGTTCTTTCCGATGGTCTTGCTGGAGCTGCAGTAACATATACAGAAGGCACCTATTATAGAGGTGATATGGTTCTGTTTGGTGGTAATTCTTATCGTCACAAACTTGGTATTACTACCAATGTTTCTCCTGTTCAAGCTGGTCTGGGAACTGTTGGAGATGCTCAGTATAGTGGCACAGCCGTCTGGGATCTTCTGGTCAAAGGCATTAGCTTTGTTGGTAATTTCTCCACAACATTCGCATATCATCCAGGTCATGTCGTTAGATATGGATCTAACTCGTATGTCTCGGTTGGTGCTTCTTTCGTAAATATTAACCCAGTTGCTGGTGTAGGAACATATTGGGAAACATTGGCTGCTGGTGACTCATCTGCGGCTCTTAATGCTAAGGGTGATATTCTTACCTATAACGGTGGTCCTTCTAGAATCGGTATTGGTTCTACTGGTTATGCACTTGCAGTTCAAAGTGATGGAGTTCCTGGATACGAAATTGTTGGTAACCAGACAAGAATCTATTACGTTGACTCAGAAGATGGTCTAGATACCAACAACGGTCTTGCACCTAACCTTGCATTTAAGACAATCAAGTCGGCTTGTTCTGCTGCACGTCCTGATAACAATATTACTGACTTCCAGTATACTGCTTCAACTGGTGTTGCAACTATCACATCTCCTGGTCACGGTCTGGCAAACGTTGGTACGTTTATTCAGTTGGCTGAGATTGAATTTGAATGTCTGTCTGGTGGTAATGTCTTCAACATCTTGGGCATGACATACAACAAGGCTGTTGGTCTTGCAACTATTACTGCTATTGGTCTTGGTGCTGCTCCAGAAATTGGAATTGGTGCTACTGTTAGACTGAGAAATCTTGGTATTTCATTCACTGGTAATGCAAACTTTGATCACCAGTTCTCCAGTGCAGAGCCAGATGCCCTCATCACTGGTGGTGACTACGTTCATAACTTTGTCGCTGCTACTTCAGGTGCAGTTAACGTTGTAACAGGAAGTCTTTCTGGATCTCAGTTAACTCCAACAAACGCTGTTTATACCGCAACTAGTGGTGAATTGGAGATCACTGTTGGTTCTCACGGTCTATCGATTAGTGACACCATCAGCTTCGATGCCAACTCAATGACATTCACTTGTCAGATGGACGGTGGTAGTTCCAATAAGACATATCCAAGAACAACTGACCCCGCATACGGCGTCAACCTTTCGATTAACGCAATTACTGCAAACACTTTCACAGTTAACGTTGGACCTTCTCCTATCGTCAACTTCCAAGTTGGTGGTGCAACATATAACCAGGTAACTGGCGATATCGTAATGGATGTCGGTGTTCATCAACTTGATGTTGGTACATCGGTCAAACTTCTTACCGAAGGTCTGGTCTTCAAGTGTTCCATGGACGGTTACCTAACCGACCACGCATATCCAAGAGCAACTGCTGGTGATGGTTCTCCTGATCCTGCATACAATACTGCTCTGTCGATTACTGCTGCAACAACTACTACCATCACGGTTAATGTTGGTACTGCAAGTTCTTCTCAGACAATTACTGGTAAGTTCCCTGCAGTTCATACTCAGGCATCTACTTTCCAGTTCCCAGTTCAGGCAGTTCCCGATAACAACTCTATTGTAGTTAACGTCGGTGCTTCTCAAACTGATTATCTCTATGTTTCTGGTGGTACTGCGTTCGTTGGTGTTACAACAACGGTTTATCCCGATAAGGTCTCTAAGTCTTACTTTGAGGTTCTTCAGGTTATTGATGCCAATAGAATTAGAGCTAACGTTGGTATCTCTACAATCAATCACACATATGTGAGAGGTGGTCATCTAACTGATCTAACTCCTGCTATTCTGAAACTGTCTGCTTCACAGTTCTATGAGCAACTGCCAATCAAGGTTCCTCCTTTTACCTCGATTATCGGTAACTCACTAAGAGGTACTCAGATTCTACCTGCTGCTGGTTTCTCTGACGATTCTGTAACTCCTAATAACAGATCTCAGATGTTCCAGTTGTCTGATGCTACTACACTTCAGGCAATGTCCATGAAGGGAATGGAAGGATTTATGTATGATCCTAACGCACCTTTCGTACTAGATAATAGTAACATTAGAACTGGTCTTGGAACAACTGCTGCTGGTGTTGTTTGTGCCTTTAACCCAGATTCTCCAATCAATAATAAGTCTCCTTACGTTAAGGATTGTACTGTATTCTCTGATAATGCAAGTGATTTCGGTCGTCACGGTGGTGGTGCTGTTGGTGTATTCGCTGATGGTGGTGTCCATTCCGAGGGTGCGAAATCAATTGTCTTTGACTCCTTCACCCAGGTATCTTCCGATGGTGCTGGATATATCCTAGACAAGAGTGCAATCTCCGAGATTGTTTCTTGTTTCACTTACTACTGTAAGTGGGGATACTACTCTGGTGGCGGATCTAGAATTCGTTCCGTTGGTGGTAACAACTCCTATGGTGATTACGGTGTTATTGCATCTGGATTCTCCACAGACGAAAGTCCAAGAACATCAAGAGTCTTTGGTTCTCTGATGGAAGTAAACGGTCCAACTAAGGCTGGTACTCTGGCTATTGGTGCTACCATGTTTGGTGCTACCTCTGGTGCTCGTGGATGGTTCATTAACGATCAAACCTCTGCAGACAGAATCTACTTCAAGTATCATCCTGGTTATGGTTCGGTTGGTCTTGGAACCACTGGATTCGTAGATGGTGAGATTATCTGGTTCGGTGCTGGTGGCGACAGTCAGGCTGGTGTTGGTTCTATCACAGTTTCTGGTGTTACTTCCTCTATTGGCGGACAAAGAGGAACAATCCTTGAGGTTGACAATATTTCTTCAACACTCTTAGTTGGTGACGCACTTGGATTCTCTACAACCTCTTATGGTGATGACAATCTCTTCTATATCATCAACACAGTCACGAATGTTGCTGCTGCGGCTACATACACGTATTACACAACTAGTGGTATTGCAACAGTAACATATCAAGATCGTGCTACTCTGACAATTTCTCCAGAGAAGACAACTGGCACATGGGATACCAGAGAGGTAACTGGTGCAGGTTCTACACTATCTGTTAGAACCCTCTTCTCACAGTGTCGCCTAACAGGTCATGACTTCTTGAGTGTTGGTACTGGTAACAAGGCAGAGACCAATTATCCTGATGTTGATCAAACTCAGATTATTCAGGGTAATGAGACTAACATCTTCGGTCCTGGTAAGGTGTTCTTCGTTTCTACTGACCAAGGTGGTAACTTCAGAGTTGGTCAATTCTTCTCTGTTGATCAATTGACTGGTCGTGCAACCCTGGATGCTTCTGCGTTCAACCTGTCTGGTTTGACTGAACTGAGACTGGGTGCAATCGGTGGTCAAATTGGTGAGGCAATCAACGAATTCTCCTCGGATGAATTCATGTCTGGTCAGTCTAATACTGCATGTCCTACTGAGGGTGCAGTTGCTGGATTCCTCCGTCATGGTGCGATGGGAACCAAGGCAATGACTCCACCAGTTGGTACTACTGCCGAAAGACCTGGTGGTATCGATGAAGAGTTCAACCTTGGTGCTTTGAGATTCAACACTGATCTTGGTTCTATTGAATTCTATAACGGATCTATTTGGGCACAACCTGGACTTAAGACCTACTCAACGGTATCGAGTTCAGGCGCGGTTCTGGCGAATCAGGTCTACTTTGTTAACACCACTGGTGGTACTTTAACTCTGACTCTACCTGGAACCCCCGCACTGGGAGATACCATTAGATTCTATGATGTTGCTAAGACCTTTGATTCAAACGCATTGGTTGTTGGACGTAATGGGAAGAAGATTCAGGGTGATGATGCTGACATGACGGTCAATCTTGAAGGGGCTTCATTTGAACTCGCCTTCTCGGGTGATACCTACGGTTGGAGATTGTTCTCCGTCTGATACGTGACTATCTTTGTTATGATTTTCTTTATAAATTTTTATCTAAATAAAACTAATCTAGGATCGTAAATGGCCAACTATAGATCATATAAAAAAGTAACTGCGGCCCAGGTTCCAGATGGGTCCATCACCGTTGAAAAACTTGCTACTGGTGTTGGACCGAGCTGGAATGTAAAAACAATTTATGGAGATCCAACAGCAATGACTTCTGGTTGTTGTTGTCTTTGGACAGTACCATCTGGAGTTGGTAAAATTACTTGGGAACTATGGGGTGCTGGCGGTAATGGAAATGGTGCATGTTCTTGCAACAGATGCCATCACTTCAAAGGTGCTGGCGGTGGATCGTACAACACCAAGACAATTACTACAACAGGAAGTTGTCAATATTCAGTATGTGCTGCTGGCGTCTATAGATGCTGTTCTAGAGAATGTACTGGATGTTACGGATGTTCATCTTATGTGAATGGATATAATCTAAGTAACTTCTGTGCAGTGGGTGGTATGAGAGGAGAAGCCAATACTGATTGGTCCAACCTCTGTGCATCTACCTATCACACCTGTATGCAACCAGGAACATATAATGGTGATTTTGCAGTATCTCCCCATAACCCAGGATTCAGTGGTCAATGGAACTGTCATTGTGGTTTGTCTAATACACAAACTTGTAGTGGTGGAGCCGCACTAATTGGAATTGGTAATAAAACGTACTCCAGTCACTGTTGGATGCGTTGTGGTTGCTGGATCGCACCATATGGTGGCGGTGGCCAAAGCGCAATGACTTCATATTGTGAAAGATGCTGCGGACAAGGCGGTACTGGTGGATCTGGAATAGTACGTATCACATACATGTAATCAAGGGGAATCAATGGCCGACTACACAAGTTATAAAAAAATTCAGGGAGATCAACTAGATAGTGGAATCTTAGGATCTACAAAATTTGCTTCATCCCCAACTTCAACATTTGGAGTAAAGTGGATCTATGGAACTATGTGCCGATGTTCACCTGGATGTTGCTGCGCTTGGGTTGTTCCAACTGGAGTTAAGAAACTCTGGATCCAGGCTTGGGGTGCTGGTGGTAATGGAAATGGTGCATGTTCTTGTAGCAGATGTCATCACTACAGAGGTGCTGGCGGTGGACTGTATAACAGTGTGATGTTAGATACCGCCGCTGGATGCACATATTCTGTATGTGCTGCTGGTGTGTATCCATGTCTCTCTAGAGAGTGTGGTGGATGTAACGGATGTTCATCATATGTAAATGGATATAATCTAAGTAACTTCTGTGCATACGGTGGATCTTGTGGTCACGCCAACACTAGTTGGTCAACTGCATGTAATGCAGAATGGCACTGCTGTGTGGCTCCTACAAGTAATGGTGGTCAGTTTGGTATGGGTAACCTACGAGATACTTGGTCTACTGGTGGACATGACACTTACCGTGGTTGGTGTCACTGTTGGGTTCAGATGCAAACACCAACTTCTGCTCCATTCATTGGAACTGATGTTCATATGTCAAATAAAGAGTGTTGGATCCGTTGTGGTTGCTGGATTGTTCCTTATGGTCATGGTGGTCAGGGCGCACACTCCTCATATTGTGGATCTAGTTGCTGTGGACAAGGTGGTACTGGTGGCGGTGGACTCGTCAAAATCACTTACTTCTGATAAATAACTATTAAATAGGACTCCTAATGGCTAATTACGCTTCTTATAAACAGATTAGTAACTCACAAATTGTTGATGGGTCTATTACTAACACTCAACTAGTGGGTGGAGCATTCTCTAACTGGAATGTTAAGTGGATCTATGGGGATCCCCAGTCAATGAGTTCTGGTTGCTGTTGTCTTTGGACTGTTCCAACTGGAGTCCAAAAAATGTATGTAGAACTCTGGGGCGCTGGAGGAAATGGACATGGAACATGTTCATGTAACAGATGTTATAACTGGCATGGAGCTCAGGGTGGATACTATAATGCAAAAACTCTTAGTGTAACACCAACAAATCAATATACAGTATGTGCTGGTGGTGTTTATCGTTGTTGTTCTAGAGAATGTGTTGGATGTGATGGATGTGTTTCATATATGAATGGAGCTGGATTAAGTAACTTCTGTGCAATGGGTGGTACTAGAGGTTGTGCAACTAACGCTTGGTCCACAACTTGTAGTTCCACTATGGCTAAGTGTTGTATGCAACCTGGTGCTCATGGAGGAGACTTTGGAATGGGTAACCATGGTGGTGGTACTAGAAAAGGATACGGTGGTGATGGTATGTACTGTCATTGTTTCTTCAATGAGACTAGATCTACAGGAGCTCCATTCTTGGGTACTATGGCAGTGGCTAACACTGTTAGACATTGTTGGGTCCGTTGTGGTTGCTGGAGAGCCCCATATGGACATGGTGGTCAGGGTGCGGTCACATCTTACTGTGAAAGATGTTGCGGACAAGGTGGAACTGGTGGAAGTGGTGTTGTTAAAATTAGTTATATGTAATTCTGGATGTTGTGGGGCAGGATGTCCCGATTGTCCATTTAGACCTCGTAAAGGGGTCTTTTTTTATGTTTTGTTATAAATAACTGAGAAGGACGTTAACCTGAAAAA
>CEWO01041312.1_pt1 | contig 26802 bp, 26 predicted proteins | sample 361561 | NCBI WGS metagenome assembly CEWO01 (sample SAMEA2623627, study PRJEB7988) | marine metagenome | isolation source: saline water (ENVO:00002010), including
TCAAGTATAAAAAGTGTTTGGGATCCAGATAATAATTTTAGTGAATTTGAAGCTGCAAAATGGTTTGATAATCAAGCTAAATTATTTGGCTTTGATCCTCATTTTTACATTGTTACTGATAATAGGCCAAATGTTATTATCGAAATGAATTCTTCTGCCAATTCTGAAGATCAAAAAACTCTTTTACTCGAAGGTCATACTGATGTGGTTACTGAAGGAGATACTTCCCTGTGGTCTTCTGATCCTTTCAACCCTGTAATAAAAGATGGAAGAATTATAGGCAGAGGTGTTAATGATATGAAATCAGGATTATTATGTGCATTATATGCAATGTATTTAATAAGAAAATCAAATATAAAACTCAATGGAAATATTATTTGTGCAGCTTTATGTGATGAGGAAGGTGCTATGATTGGAGTTAAGGATTTTGTTCAAACATCTTTTGCTGAAAATTTAACTTCTGCGATAGTTTGTGAGCCTGAAGAAAATCGAATTTGCATAGAACAAAAAGGCGTTGCTTGGGTTAAAATAAAACTCATTGGTAGCATGTCACATGGTGCAATGCCTTATTCAGGTATTAATAGTTCTTTTCCTATGGGAATGATATTAACTGAATTAGAAAAATTAAATGATAAATATAAAGAATTTTCTTCAAAGTACTTAGGAACTCCATCCGTTACTCCCACTATTGTTCAATCACCATCTATAGAAGGCGGAGTACCTCAAAATAATGTTATGCCTGGTGATTCAGAATTAGTTTTGGATATAAGATTAACTCCAGAAATTGATTATGATAATTTTAAAAAATCTCTTGATGCTATTATTAGCAATATAAATGCAAAATATAAAATTAAAATAGATATTGAACTTATTGAAACACGTCCTCCTGTAAAAGTTGATGAAAATAGTGAGATTGTTCAAATATTAAAAAATTCATACAAATATGTAACAGGCAAACCTGCTGTTTTGGGTGGGGTCCCCGGATCTACAGATGGTACTATAATTTCAGAAAAATTAAATATACCTGTTGTAGTGTGTGGGCCAGGATCTATTACTGCCCCTCATCAAATTGATGAATATATTGATATAATTGAAATTAAAGAAAGCATACGAATGTATATTGCTTCAATTATAAATTATTTAGGAATTCTAAATTTTAATGAGTAAGTTCTTAATTTTCATATTAATATTTGTCTTATTAATTTCATGTTCTTCTAATGAGACTGATGATTTCTACCCAAAAGAGGTAACAAGTGAAATGTATAGCTTATGCCTAAAAACTTTTAGATATGGATATTGTAAATGCTATGTTGAAAATTGGCAAAAAAAAATAGCTTACAATGAATACATAGTGCTTAAACCTCAAATAGATTCTGGAAATATAGAGGATGAAGAAATTAAAATTTTGTTAGAAAACTTAAATAAAGATTGCGGAAGATTACCTACATCTTCTGATGGATTTTAGCTCATTTCTTATGTTTAATTTTAATCTGGAAGAATTAATTGTTATATTAATAAGAATAATTGGTTCATTGCCTGTTATATTCTTTCCTTTTATTGGTTCTCTATTTGCAATTATTATTGATCTTTCTGATTTGTTTATAATTAATTATATTGATTTAGGAGGAGTTCAAAATTACCAAAATTTAGATAAATTTTTAGATTTGTTTTATATGTCTGCATTTTTATTTGTGTCATTAAAATGGAACAGTACTGAAAAAATTATTTCTATTATTTTGTTTACATACAGAATTATCGGAGTAGTATTATTTTTATTATTTGATTTAAGAATTCTTCTTTTAATTTTTCCTAATATATTTGAATTTTGGTTTGTAGGTATTTCTGCTTATAAATTTTATTCTAAATCAAAAATTTCAAATTTAATTTTATTTAGAATATTATTTATATCCACAATTCTTAAAATTTCACATGAAATTTTTATACATAAAATTAAAACCCTTGATAATTATTCTGTTGACGAATTTATAAATCTTTTTATTTAAATGAATATTATGAAAAATTTTGCTTCTTCTGAAATGTTAATAAATAACAACCATGTCAGAATAATTAAATGGCATTTTCTTCCTGATGAAACAACAGGCAAACATGAACATGAATACGATTATGTTGTTTTACCAACAAAAACAGGAGAGTTAACTATTATTGACGATAACGGAATTACTAATTTCAATTTAAAATTAAATGAGCCATATTTTAGAAACAAGGGCATTATTCATGAGATTTTTTATGGTGGAAATGATTATATGGAATTTATTGAAATTGAAATTAAATAATACCTTTTATTATATTTATTAGCCTATATAATTAATTCTAAGCTAAGAATTAAATTCAAAGGTAGAATTATGCGAGCAAGAGACTTAATCTCTTTCAAAGGAAAAACCGGAAAATTTAACTCAATCACTGATATTGATGATGTTGAGGTTGGTCATTCGACAATAATTGATGGCGATGGCCGTTTGATTATAGGCGAAGGTCCTGTTCGAACTGGTGTAACTGTTATATTTCCTAGAGGCAAGTCTAATGCTCATCTTCCTGTATTTGCTGCACATGATGTTCTTAATGGTAATGGAGAAATGACTGGTACTATTTGGGTAGAAGAATCTGGATTTTTAGAAACACCTATTGCTATAACTAATACACATAGTGTTGGAATTGTTAGAGATACATTAATTAAATGGATTACAAACAATCCTAAATTTTATGATTCCAAGTTTAGCTTGCCTTTGATTGCTGAGACATATGATGGAGTATTGAACGATATAAATGGTCACCATGTTCAAGAAAAACATATTTTTGAAGCTATTTCTAATTCTAATCAATCCTCAATCCTAGAAGGAAATGTAGGTGGAGGTACAGGTATGATATGTCATCAATTCAAAGGTGGAATTGGAACTTCTTCCAGGGAAATTAAAATTAATAATAACACCTACATGGTGGGCACTTTAGTTCAAGCTAATTATGGTAAAAGAGAAGATTTAACTATTAATGGAATTTCGGTCGGAGAGCAATTAAATGATCAGTTACCTGAAATTAATACTAAATACGCCCCAGGTGATGGTTCAATAATTGTAATTGTAGCTACAAATGCACCTCTTTTACCAAATCAATTGAAAAGATTAGCTAAAAGAGCTAGTTTAGGAATTGGAAAAGTTGGTGGAATAGGCTCTAACGGATCAGGTGATATATTTCTTGCATTCTCAACTTCAAATTTAAACGCTTTTGATAGAAAAAACATAACTAATGTTCAAATGATTAGCAACGATACAATTGATCCATTATTACGAGGTGTTGTTGAAAGTACTGAAGAATCTATTGTTAATGCGATGTTTGCTGCTAACACGATGTCTGGAATTAATAATAATACAGTTTACGAATTACCTATTAGTAAGTTAAAAGAAATTATAAGTTAATTATTTTTTTCTCTTTAGCCCTATCATTTCGAAAAATGATTTTTTAGGTTTAGGTAGAGCTAATGTTTGCTCTCTTACAATGGATATCAATTCACCAACCTGGAACTCTTTATTTTTAATTTCTTTTTTTAAACTACTATTTTCTTTTATAAGATTTTCATATTCTATATTTGATGTTGTTCTATAGTAGTTTAAAGCAGTTGGTTTTATTTCAACGTATCTTTTTTTTCCTATAATCTTAGATTTAAATTTAGTTCCATTTTTATCACTATTCATTAAATCTTCTACAGATTTTAATGACATTCCTAGAACATCTGAAGTCTCTTTTATTGTCAATAAAGCCATGATCTTACCTGTAAATGTTTTTTGAAATAAAAATAAAATTAACATACTACTTTTATTTTTATAATCTGTTACAAGGTCATTTTTTATTATAAAATTTTATTTGATATTAACCCTAAATAAGCAAATACCAAACACAAAGTTAAACTTAGTACAATATTTGTTAATGCTCTCAAATAGTTTCCATCCTGAATTAACATTATTGATGCATAACTAAATGTCGAAAATGTTGTGAACGATCCAAGTAATCCTATCGCTAGAAATAATTTCATTTCATTCATTATTATATTTTTTTCATTTATATACCCATATAACAAACCTATTAGAAATGAACCTATTATATTTACAAATAATGTCCCTATCATTTCATGATAGTACTTGTTTATGATTAGGCCCAAAATATACCTTAAGTTTGCTCCTATAAATCCACCTAATCCTACATACAAAATATTTATCATAATAATATCTCAGCTTTTATTGTTTTTATTTAACTCTGGATATAATTCGAATAATAATGTAGTTAGATAATCATTATTTTCTTTTTCATTATCGATTTCTTTTGATACCTTGCTTTCATCTACAACAAATCCTAATAATGACTTATTATTTTTATATTCATTCTTATCCATATAATTCTCCTTATGGCAGTAAAAATAATTTTAATAAAATTAAAGTCAGAGGCGTTTTTTTATACCTGCTAACTGATAAATTCTTGTTGACTTGGTCTAGGTCAGGTAGCCTTGATTCGATTTCAAGTAATAATCCATATTTGCTATTTAAAAAATCATTGATTTCTTCATCAGAACCACTGATTTTTAAATTGGAAATGTAAATATGATTATCAAATTGCTTATTTGATTTTTTCCCTGATTCAATTTGTAAAAAATCTTTTTCTGAAAAATTAGATATATCAAACAATCCTATTAATTCAAATCTTAAATCAGGAACAATATGATTTATTCTTCTTTTGTATTTCTTTCTATCAACATCTAAATCGAAAGGTTTTTCTGAATTTATAATATTTTCAATTTCTTTAAACTTTTTAACTCCAGTAAGATCTGACAACAACCCAAACCCAGATATTGCTGCAAGCCATGGTTCAGAAATTTCTGTCATAGATTTATGACAATTTTCAATATTATTTAAGAATGAGACCGTTAAGGGTAAATTATTTTTGTAACCCATAGAAATACAAAACATGATTTGAGTAACCAAATCTTTTGAAAATAAATAATTTAATTTATTAAAATCAAATTCTATTTCTTCTGTATTTACAATTTTTAAATTTTGTAAATTTTTACCAGTAAACCATCTCCTGACTGTTCTTTCTCCACAACCAAGCTGAATAGCAATTTCTTTTTGTGTAAATCCTTGATTCCTCAGATCTACTGCTTTTGAAATAGTATTTATGTCGTACATTGGCCTATTAATAATTTAATATGGCCTATTAAATCAAATTTGGCGGCCAATGTCAAGTAATTTATTTTTTCGCAAAATTAAAATCTTATATTATCTTTTAATAGTAGGTAATTAACTGATAATATTTCATTAATTGACTAGCTTTGAGTAGCTTTATGCAGGGTAATTTTTTTTAGATTTATGATAATAATAGGCCAAAATTAATAATTATAGCGGCCAATTATGCTTTTTTGTTACCATGTCGATATTCGCGTGTTTCGTTATATTTTAGTTTTGTTTCTAAAGCTTTCTTTAGATCTATTTTGTATTTTCCTGAAAGATCAAATATTCTAATTAATACATCTGCTAATTCAACTACGAATCCCTCTGGTTTATTGTTTTCATACCTTATGTCTAAATTTTCACCGGTTCTATATTCTTCAAGAGCTTCGCTTAATTCGCTGTGTATAAGAGCTATCAATTCAGGGATTTCTCTTTCTTTATCCCACCATCCCTTACTAATAGCAATATTATGAGATTTTTCTATTAAATTATTTATATCCATTTTGTTTTCCTTATTAATCTACGCTTCTAATTTTTTCTTGTGTAAACAAAAATATCACACTAAAAATTAAAAGAATAATTGATAAAATCATTATAGTATCAGGGGCTCCAATTTGATCTGCTAACATACCTGATGGTAATGCTCCCAATGGAATTAATCCCCAATTAAGCATATAAATACTCATTATTCTTCCTCTCAAATCTGGTCTTGATTTTTCCATTACTATGCTCATTGAAAGGGTTCTTCTTATAGAGTCAGAAGCTCCAAGAAAAACCATGAATATCATGGACAAATAATATGATTCTATTAAAGATAAAGCGAACAATGACAATGATGTCAGAAATCCTCCAAAAATGTATAATAATCCTCTTTTATTAGCATCATTACCCGCAATAAAAATTGAAGTTATTACAGAACCTAATCCCATTAATGTTGTTAAAATTCCCATTGCTTCGGGGCCTTGTAAATATATATCTTTGACAAAAATTGGTAGTAAAAATCTAAATGGTTCAGCAAATAAACTGTAAATTAATGAAGTCATGAGCATAGAAAACAATAATTTTTCTTTATACATATACACAATTCCTATTTTAATTTCAGATAGAATTTTGCTCTTATTATCACTTTTATTAATTTCTTGTTTAAATCTCATTTCGTTAGTTATTAAAAAAGTAAACATAACTCCTACTAGAGCAAGACATCCAATAGTAAGATAAACTACACCAGGTCCAAACAACCCATAAATTATTCCAGCGATAGATGGTGCTATTAGATTAGAAACATTAAATCCTGCCGAATTTAAGGCAATAGATTTACTTAAATGTTTCCCGGGAACAAGTTCTGCTATAAAAGAATGTCTTGAAGGAACCATAAAAGCCCATACTCCACCCTGAACAAACGATACCATTAGCAAATGCGTCCAATCTATAAGTCCTAATAGAATCAGAGTTGCTATTATAAAAGCCATTAGACTTGCGGCCGTTTGGGCAATTTCTATTATTCTTTGCTTATCTAATCTATCTGATAATGCTCCTCCGAAAAGAGATAAGGTTAACATAGGAAATGCAAACGCAACGTTTACATAAGTGAGTTTTGATGCAGAATTAGTTAGATCATAAGCAAGATAACCTCTGGCAGTCATTTGCATCATCGTAGCTACACCCACGGTAACCATGCCAAGCCATAAGTATAGGTAACCTTTGTAATATAAAGGTTTGATAGAATTAGATAAAATTTTGAACATTATTGAAGATTAGACTAGTTATTTCAAAATTAATAGTGAATTTTAAACATTAATAGAAAAATATCAAATAAAACAATATAATGAAATAATATTTAACAGAGGAAAATTTGGATAAAAATAGAAATACTTTTTTACCACAAACTGAAATCGCTGTTATATTTGATTTTGATATAACATTAACGCCTAAATACATGCAATCGATTATATTCGATAAATTTAGTATTAATGAATCTAATTTCTGGGCAGAGACAGAACAGCTTAAATTGCAAGGATATGATAATGAGCATGCATATATAAAAAATTTAATTAATTACATAAGATCAGGTAAAATTGGTGAATTATCTAAGGAAGATTTAATAGAAATGGGTTCTGAATTAGAATTTCATAAAGGATTCCCAGAAATACTTGATAATTTAAAAACAATTCCCAAACAAGATAACCAAATCAATCCTGAAGTAAGTTTTTATGTAATCAGCGCAGGCTTTGAAGATATGATTATGGGATCAAAAGTTTACCCCAAATTAAAAAGATTATGGGGATGCACTTTTGATGAAAATGAAAATGGGAATATAGATTTTCCTAAAGAAACAATTTCTTCTACAACCAAAACGCAAAAATTATTTTTGATTAACAAAGGCTTATTGCAAAATGAAGATAGTTTGCGTGTTAATGATTTTATGCCTTATGAAACTAGACCTGTACCATTTAAAAATATGATATATGTTGGGGACGGCCCTACAGATGTTCCGTGTTTTTCATTGCTAATGCAGAATGGCGGGCAATCTGTTGCTGTATACGAACCTAAAGATAAGAAAGCTTTTGATGAATGCTATAGATTAGTAGTTGAATCAAAACGTGCAGATGTTATGTGTCCAGCTGATTATTCTGATGGAAGTCAATTACACCTTGCATTGTCAAAAATGGTAGAGAAAATATCTAATAATATAAATTCTGATTTAGAACAAGCAAAGAGTAAAGGATTAATTAAAAGTCCTGAGCATTTAAATTAATTACATCTCTTGTTTATACAAGATGCTATTTTTAACGCCCCTATCTTTGAGTCGTAGTAAGATATGTAGAGTTTACCCTCATCATTAGTAATTAGAGATGCATATGTCCCCAAATCTCCTACTTTATCAATATAAATTATTTCTTTTTCAGTACATAGTTTGTTTTCGCAATAAACTATTCCTAAGTGACTTGTAGACATGTCATAAAATGAAATTATTGTATTTCCTAAATCGTTGGTTGTGATTGAATTCCAACTGTAAAATATTCCTGGTAAGTTTTTTGCTTCTACTAAATTTACTGTCGATTTGGAATTTTCGCAATCAGTATCTTTACATACAGCTAATTTTAAATAATTATTTTTAAAATCATAGTAACTTATGTATAAATCATTACTAGAATTTTGATAAATTGATATATCTCCACCTTCAGCAGATACTTCGTCAATATCGTAAGATTTAAACTTTTCACATAATTCATCTTCGCATAAAAGTAATTTTACTTTTTGATTTGTTCTATCTTGGTACGCAATAATAGGATGATCTGTTGTTTCGTTTAAGATCAAATCAGTGTATTCACCAACCATTCCCTCTGATACTACAGCTCTATTGGTAAAAGATGTACATTCATTATCAGTACAGCTTGCTAGCTTCAGATCATTTTTACTAGAGTCAAAGTATGAAATAATTGGACGACCATCTTTTGTTATTGCTAATGAATTGTACTCGCCGACATACCCACCTTGTCCTTCACCTCTGTCTATAACATTTATTTGGGCTCTGCCACATTTAGAATCAAGACATCTTATTACTCTTAAATCACCTTTTTTCTTATCTATATAACTAACATAAATTTTCCCACTATTTGAACTTGCGATATCGGTGTAGTAACCAAAATCTCCAGCCCAGTCAAGTAAATGGATTTTTGCCCTAGAGCAATCTGTATCTTGGCAGTAAGCTAATTTGAGGTCTCCTGCATTTAAGTGGTGATAGCTTATAACAGGAAAACCTTCTCTACTTATTGCTACTGAATTTGAATACCCAACTAATCCATCTCTATCTAATTCTGATATATATATATTTTTATTTTGAGATTTGTTAAGACTGTATATTTGACCTTCTATACCATCATATTTATTGTCGCTTGAAATTTCTGTTTCTAATTCACCAACTATACCTTTATGCCCGAATTCTCCTTTGTCTGGCGCAGCTTTCCCTCCTTCAGAAGTAAAGTTGATATCATAATTATAAAGTATGACTAAAACTAAGCTTACAGCAATTATCCAATACGCGAAAAATGAACTTTTGAATATTGATTTAAATATAAGGGCGATATTAAGTATTTGTTTTTTCATATAAGTAGGTAAAATAGATTGGTATTAAATTATATCAGCAAGTATACAAATTTTATGCCAATTTTTAGCCTATTAAAAAAAAAAGATTTTAGAGTTTATATTATTGCAAATTCTGTAAATGAATTTGCATTCATGTCAAGACTGACAGCTATTGGATGGTTATCTTATGAGATAAGTAATTCTCCAACATTTGTTGGATTAATTGCTGCAGTTTCTGGATTATCTATGTCTGCACTTTCTATTTTCGGAGGAGTTTTAGCAGATAAATTCTCAAAACCGAAAGTGATGTTTGTTTCTAAATTAGGTGAAAGCATATTCATTCTCACCATCGCGTTATTACTGCAATTTGATAATCTTAATAAATCTAACCTGTTAATCTTAATGTTTTTAAATGGAGTTATGGCTGCACCTTATATTCCTAGCAGAATGGGATTTATTAAAGAATTAGTTGGAGGGAAATCACTTTTGTCTGGAAATGCTGTTGATTTCGGATTTATGACTCTCGTTGGTTCATTTACTCCAGCAATCGCGGGTATAATTATTGAAAGATTTTCTATTCAACTTAGTTTGTATTTAGCTTTTATAGCTTATTGTATTCATAATATTTTAATACTTTCATTACGTAATAAAGGCACTGTGTATCAGAATAATAATAAATTAAAAATATTTGAATCGATAGGATTTATATTAAGATTACATATAGTTCAATATCTTCTTTTTACAATGTTAGCTGTTGCTGTACTAGTTTGGAATATGGAAACATTATCTCCAGTTTTTGCTAAAGATATATTTAAATTGGGTGCTTCTGGGTTTGGAATTTTATTATCGTTGGGATGCCTAGGTGCTGCTATTGCAAGTTTTAGTATAGCAAGCTTCAATAACATTAATATAAATAAATTACTAACTGTAAGCATATTGTGTGCAGGAGCGTTCATAGTAATATTTTCTTTTGTAAATAATTATATATTAGGAATGATATTGTATGGCGTTATATTTGCATTTGGCGCATCATCTGAAAATGCTCTTTCAACTTTAATACAAAATTCTGTTCCAGATAGCATGCGAGGTAGAGTGATATCATTACAGGCATTAACCTGGGGATTTTCTGGTTTTGCAGGATTGTTAGGTGGCTATTTATCAGAAATATATGGTATACGTATTGTTATTTTGATTTCAGGAATTGTTATTCTTTTAATTTCGCCAATAGTTAAACCAATATCCACTAATAGTAAAAGAATGCAAATAATGTGATAATATATTAAAAAAATATAGGTGTAATAATGCATGAATTAATCAAATTATCAGCTACGGAAATAAGAACTAAACTTTTACAAAAAGAAATCAAACCTACTGAACTTGTCCAAATTAGTATAGATAGGATTAATGAAGTTGAGCCTATAATTAACGCTATGCCAACAATATGTCTTGAAAGAGCTATGGAGCATGCGAAAAAAATAGAAAATAATGATTTATCCAAAGGCCAAGGAGACCCAGGTTATTTAGCAGGCATACCTATTTCAATCAAAGACTTAGTTCCTGTTAAAGGAGTAAGAACTACGTGGGGATCTCCTTTATTTAAAGATCATGTACCAGACAAATCTGATTTTCTTGTAGAAAGATTAGAAAGAAATGGAGGAATTGTTGTTGGTAAATCAAATACACCTGAATTTGGAGCAGGAGCAAATACTTTTAATGATGTTTTTGGTCCATCTCTTAGTCCATGGAATACAAAAAAAACTGTTGGAGGATCGTCCGGTGGAGCAGCATCATCTTTGTTAAGTGGAGAAGTTTGGCTTGCCTCTGGCAGTGATACTGGTGGAAGTTTAAGAATACCTGGAAGCTTTTGTTCAGTAGTTGGGTTCAGACCTTCTCCTGGAACTGTGCCTACTGGACCAGGTAACTCTCCTTTTGATTCATTATCTGTTTCTGGACCTATGGCAAGAAATGTTGAAGATACAGCATTAATGCTAAATGCAATGACTGGATACTATGAATTTGATCCTTACAGTAAAAAAGCTATTCCAGATTATTTGCAAGCTGTTAATAAACCAAAAGTTCCTAAAAAAGTTGCTTATTCTTTTGATTTGGGAGGAGAGCCATTAGACCCAAGAGTAAGAAAAAGCTTTGAAGAAGGGCTAAAAGTGTTTGAATCTATGGGATCTGAATTAATTGAAGATTGTATAGATTTTAGTGAAGCTCATTATTTGATAAGAATTTTAAGATCTCTTAAATTTGCTGCGCAGGCTGATAGATTGAAAAATCACAGGGATCAACTTAAACCTGAAATCATATGGAATATAGAGACCGGATTAAAATTAACTGGTGAAGAAATAGCAAAAGCTGAATTGATTAGAGCAAAACTTTATAATGACACTGCTGAATTTTTTAATAAATACGATTTGTTTATTTGTCCAACCGTAATGGTTCCTCCATTTGATGTGGAAATAAGATATCTAGATGAAGTCGAAGGTGTCAAATTTGATGATTACATAACATGGTTATACTATACTCACTCTCTAACTTTAACATCATCTCCAAGTGTGTCATTACCTTGTAGCTTTACTGATGACGGGTTACCTATAGGTATTCAACTTGTAACAGAATGTAATAATGAATATGATCTACTATCATTTAGCCAATCTTTTGAAAATCATAATACAAATACTATTCAAACACCAATTGATCCAATAGTTAAATAAATTATTTTCTATGTATTGGTCTAGTGATACATGTGGGTCCTCCTGACCCCTTGTAGCAAATTTCACTTGCTTCAAACTCAATTGTTTCTATTCCAGTTCTGTCAATTATTGATCTTGTTTTATCATTTCCGCTAACTATAAGACATTTATTCTCTGATAGGGGTAGTACATTACATGCTAATGTATTGTACTCTGATTCATCGATATTTATAAATTTTATATTTTTGGATTTTAAAAAATTTAAAAATCCTACTGGAATAAGTTTTTCATATATCAAAAACAATTTTTCTTGTAACGGACTAATTAAAGACATTAGGTGCAAAACGTCATTTGGGCCATCCCAATGAGGTAAATCAACTTTGATTAAATTAACATTTATTTTAGATAGTATGTTTTCTAGTTGTTTAATTCCTTCTGCATTTGTTCTGTAAGTTAGCCCAACAGCAACTGTAGATTTGTCTATCCATATTACATCTCCACCTTCAAGCGTACCTGTGTTTTTAATTTTGCCCAAAATAGGAAGATTATTTTTTATAAAATAATCTTCCATCATTAATGTTTCATCTTTTCTTAATTCTTTCCCCATATTTCCAATTATTGCTCCTTCAGGAGTCATAACCATAGGATCATGAGTGTATATAGAATCTAAATATGTTCGATCATCAGTTGGTAAATAATTTATATCAACATGGTTGTCATTTAATATTTTAATTAAGTTGTCATATTGATGAATGGCTTTTTTGTATTCTGGCTTTGAAATAAAATTTAGTGATTCCCAGTATTCATCAATAAATTTTTGTGATTTGAATGCATCTTTTGGTTTTTTTAATATAACATTTTTTAATGTTTTTACGTTCGAATTTAAACCTATTTTATTTTTCAACATAACCATAATCCAAATATTTATAATCATTGTACAACGAGATTTGAATTTCTTGCATGTATTCTCCACTAGGTGTTTTTGATGTTAATGGAATTTTTAGTACGTCAAAATCCTCACTACTTTTTTTTGCGAATGATTCTTTCAATACTCTTCCTTCTATATATGATGGAGGATCAATATTTAAGAAATGTAATATTGTTGGTAGCACGTCAACATTACTAGAGGGTAATTCTGTACTAATCCCATTATTTATTTTTGGTCCATTTAAAATCAGTGTAGCATTAATTTCTTGTTGACTCATAGATCCGTGATTACCATTTCCTGCTTTTAAATTTGTAGAGAATATTTCACCTTTTATATTGTTTGAATGATTTAATTTCCTCCAATTCATTGATACAAACAAATCTGGATTTCTTATTCCAGATTTAAAAAACAAATCATAATTATGTATTCCATTGTAATTAATATTACTGTTGCCTAAAATTATGGGACCAGCCCAAGGTTTTGATATTATTTCATTTATTAATATTGGATCAAAAATTTGATTTTCTTTTGCATAAACCATAAAAGATCCTCCATTTTCAGCAAATAAATAGCCAGGAAAATTTACAGCCAACTCATCCATTAAATTTATATTTTTTGAAATTTTTGAATATCCATGATCAGATACTAAGAATATATATGGATCAAAGTTATTTTGTTCTGTTAAGTCCAATATATTTTTAAATAGATTATCAATGTGTTGTATTGCTGTAATACTTTCTTGTGAGTCAATTCCAAAATTGTGTTGGCTTTTATCTGGTTCATCAAACCATATAATACTTATATCTGCAAAATCTTCTGATTCTAATTTTTTGAGTATATTTATTATGTGACTATTTGAATGCAGGTCAGGAATTTCAGGATTTGGCCATTTATTATTTAATTTATCTTGCGTTGGAATATCTCTATGGAAAGTACGATGCTTGTTATTTAGTACTCCTGTGTTTTGTATTAATGCGTTTCCACTTGTTCCTGAATTTAAAACCATTAAATTTAAGTTATTTTCAATGGCGATGTCACTCAAAGTAGGAGTCAATAGAATTTTATTTCCAGACCTGTAAATATTTTTCATCTCTGGATACATTACATTTAAAATTTTATTTTTATCATAATCAGTAAAAACCATATTATTCCCAAGAATGCCATGTGTTCCAGGATTAACTCCTGTCACTATTGTAGATACATTTGTTCTTGTAACTGTTGGAAATGATGCATGATGATTTTCAAAACTGAATCCGTCACTTTTAAATTTTGCCAAATTTGGTGTGTTTTTTTGATCTACTTGACTCATTTGTAAACCGTCCAAACCAATAATTAATATTTTTTTCATAACTAAAATTCATTTTTTTTATACTACTAATATTGTAATATAAATTACAATTATTAATTTCAAATACTTTTTAATGGTACACTACAAACCTGTCTCAATAATATTTTTTAACGCACTACTTGCGATTTTTGGTATTTTAACTACAACATTCGAATCTCATTTACCCGATTTGTTATTACCAATAATATATGGATTTGCTATATTTGGTGCTGCAATCTTAATCTCGTGGGGAGCAGAAGCTAGTGAAAAAGATATATCTGGAGCATTTGTTATTGCTTTGATAGCCCTAATTGCCGTTTTGCCTGAGTATTCAATTGAATCAATACTAGCCTACACAGCAGGGAAATCATATAAAAATAACAATTTTACTTATACTGACAGAGTAGGGTATGTTTCTGCTAATGTTACTGGGGCAAACAGATTATTAGCTGGATTGGGTTGGCCATTGATTATGTTAATTAACTTATATAGAAATAATAAACAAATTAATATTACTAAAAACAACAAATTAGAATTAGTAATCATTTTTGCAGGATTGGCTTCGATGACACTGACTTTTATTTTAGATATGCAACCTTTGATAATGTCTGCAATATTAATTTGTATTTACTTATTTTATCTTTATGTATCTTCTAAAAAAGAATCTGAAGAACCCGAATTTGTAGGAATTAGTAAGTATATAACTGAATTCAGAAAACCTCAAAGAATTACTATCAATGTTACTTTAATAGTATTTTCAGCTATTTCAATTTTTGTAGTTTCACATCCATTTGTAGAATCGTTAATTCATGTTGGTGAGAAATTTGGAATAGACGAATATTATTTGATACAATGGCTTGCACCATTAGCTTCAGAGAGTCCAGAGATATTAATTGCTAGTTTATTTGCTTTTAGAAATAAATCTATTGAATCTATTGCTATTATACTTTCTTCACAAGCCAATCAAATGTCATTATTGATTGGAAGTATGGGGTGGATTTTTGCATTAGCTGCAGGCAGACTTGATAGTTTCCCTGTCAATGATACTCAAGCTATTGAATTTCTACTAACAGCAGCATTCGCATTATTTCAAATTGCCATAATTTACAAATCAAAATTTAATAAAACCATTATTATTGGATTTATGATTTTATTTGCAAGTCAATTAATATTTTCTAATTCTGACTTTAAATTTTATCTTTCTATATTTTTGTTTTTATTATCTATACCTTTGTTCTCAAGTACTTTAATTGCAAATAAATTTAAAAAATAAATTTAATGATCTCCCCTCATACTTTTTCAAATATTACTGACTGGTTAGAAAATTCTATTAACTCAAACAAACTTCCTTTTGGTAAAATTACAGTTTCCCAAAATAATAATATAATTTTCTCTGAATTTAGAGAAAAAAATTTAGATGATTATGCTGATAATAACTTATATAGAATTCAGTCTTTAACTAAGCCAGTAACATCAATTGTTGCATTAATAATCCTAGAAAAGTTTGGTATTGATATAAATGAACCAATAAAATCTATAATTAATGATTTTAGCAATTTGAAAGTTCTTTCAGAAGGTAAATTAGAAAATGCAAATAATGAAATTACATTTGAACACTTATTAACTCATACATCCGGGTTAACATATGGATTTAATTACTCTAACAAAAGTATTTTAAGAGGCAATACAGATGCTGATGAAATTTACAGAAAAACAGGATTACTTGGAAAAATTCAAAATTCTAGCATTACCTCGGATCAATTTATAGAAATAATCTCATCTTTACCTCTTGCTTATCATCCAGGCTCAAGATGGAACTATGGATTTTCAACAGATTTATTAGGAGTACTTTTAGAAAAAATTTGTAATAAATCATTGAATGATATTTTTAGAGATGAACTATTTATTCATTTAGATATGAATGACACATTTTTTCCAGATGAATATACAGAAAATTTAATTCCTACTTTTAAGCTTACTATTCCTTCTGGCTTTAAGATTATAAGTGGGTCTGATAGTGTGAAGAATCCAAAATATTTTTCATCAGGTGGGGGTGGACTAATTTCTAGTCCTGAAGATTATCACAAGTTTTGCAATTTTATTCTTGATCCTAATTATGAATTATTACAAATTACTCATATTGATAAACTTAAAACAAATCAACTTTCAGGAGATTTAAATTACTTATCAGATGGCATGAATTTTTTTGATTTTACATTTGCAGGACCTGGAATGGGATTTACATATGGATTTTCAATTATCGATAATCCTGATTTGTTAAATTATAAAAGTACTTCCCAAATTCTTAGTTGGGCAGGCTCTTCTAACACAATAGTTTGGATAGATCAAAAAAATAATTTTGTTTTTTCCATGTTTTCGCAATTAATACCATTTGGATATTATAGTTACAAAAAAGAATTAATGAATTTAATTTATTCAGATTCAAATTTTATTTAATTTTATCAGTGGAATAATTCTTTTTGATAATTTTTGATATTCTGTATACTTTGGGTAAATTTTTATTATTTCTGTCCAAATTTTTGTTCTATAATCATTTTTTAGAATTTCATAACTACACTCAAATTCTTTGCCAGAAATATTAATTGAAACAGTATCTTTGCAAATTAAATTTTTGTACCAATTCGGATCATTAGGATTTCCTCCATTTGATGCAACAATAATATATGAGTTATCTATATTGAAATATACTAATGGAGCAAATCTTTTTACATTTGATTTCCTGCCAATTGTGATTAATACTAAAACTGGAATTCCAAGTAAATTATTTAAATATTTATTATTAAATTTTTTAAGGATAAATAAATGAAACTTAGAAAAAAATCTGATTAATTTATATCTTCCTGTAAATATGTCTGCGATTGTGAACATTAAATTAGTTTATATAGAAATAACAAGTTTTCCAAAAAAATTTCTGCTTTCAATAATTTTGTGTGCTTTTGATATTTCATTAAATGGGATAATTTCATGAATTACTGGATTTATTGTTCCTTTCTTTAATTCGGCAACTAATGACACTATATCTTCTCTAGTCCAACTATTAGACCCAATTATTTTTAATTCTTTTCTCCAAATATATCTTATATCAGTTTTTGGATTAAATCCTGCTGTTGCGCCACATGTCAAAATTCTTCCGTTTGGTTTCATGCACTTTAATGATCTTACCCATGTGTCTCCACCAGTGAAATTTATAGCAATATCTACTCCATCACCTGTAATTGATCTGACAATTTTATGAAAATCAGGTTCTTCGGTGTAATTTATAACAATATCTGCTCCTAATTCGTATAATTTTGATTCATTATCTTTTGAACTAGTTGCAGCTATTATGAAACAATTATTTAATTTCGCAATTTGTATTGCAGCATTCCCAACTCCGCCAGATGCACCTAGTATTAATACTTGTTCTCCGGCTTGGATTTTACCTCTGGTATTTAACATTCTCCATGCAGCACCATAAGCTATTGGTAAGCAAGCTGCTTTAAAAAGATCAACTGTATCATCAAGTTCAATTATTCTAGAAGGCGAAAGTGCTATTTTTTCACACAAAACACCATTTGCATCTTCACCAATTATTCCAATCCGACCGCTTTCAAGCTGAATATTTGGATCAATTAGTACGTTTTTTCCTAATAGATCTTTCGAGACATCATTTCCAACTTCAATTACTTCTCCGGCCCCATCACCTCCTGGAATTATCGGAAGATGAATAGGATGATTAGGCATACCTTTTCTTACAAATATATCTAGGTGATTTATACTGCAGGCTTTGATTTTAACTATAATTTGATCTTTACTGCAAATTGGATCAGGAATATCTTTGACTAGTAAAGAATCAGTGCTTCCATGCTCTTCTAAAATTACTGCTTTCATATGAAAAAATACATATTTATTGTGTGAATATAAAAAAATATATAATTAGAATACAATATATATTTAAAATAATAATATAAAAATGACTAAAAACAATTCTAGAAACATAGTATTCATAATTATAAGTACCTATCTTGCTTTACAAATTTTTTCTGATATTGGTTCGTTGAAAATATTGAAATTATTTTCATTTAGTATAGATGGAGGTACTTTTTTATATCCTTTCACATTTACATTAAGAGATTTAATTCATCGCTTAACAAACAAAAGAACTTCACAACTAATAATTTTTCAATCAGTAATACTTAATTTATTTATGGCCTTATTCTTTTTTATTATAGGCATATTACCATCTGATTTAGATGTGGGTGAACAGAGTGAATTTTCGTATGTTTTAAGCCCTGTTTGGCGATTAGTCATAGCTTCCTCTATCGCTGAATTATTGTCTGAATTGTTAGATACCGAAATTTATTCTATGTGGGTTAAAAAATATAAAGAAAAATTACTGTGGGGAAGAGTTCTTTTTAGTAATTCTTTGGCATTAATTTTAGATAGTATTGTATTTTGTTTTATTGCATTTTATGGCGAATTACCTAATAGTGTTTTGTTATCAGTCATTTTTAGCAATATTTTGATAAAAGAAATAATTACTGTAATTTCCATCCCAAGTATTTATTTAATTAAAACAAACAAACTTAATTAAGCTGTTAAATCACCTAGAATATTACCTTTGGAATCGATATCTAATTCCCTAGGAGATTTTGGTAATCCAGGCATTGTCATTATTGATCCAGCAATAGGGTAAATAAATCCTGCCCCAATTGATGCTCTTATATCACTTATCTCAAATGTATAATTTTTTGGAAGTGCTTTTAATCTTGGGTTGTGAGAAATAGATAAAGGTGTTTTGGCCATGCAAATTGGTAAATTACCCCAACCATTTTCTTCAAATTTTTTGATCTTCTTTTTTGCTACTGCTGACCATGTTACATTATCAGCATTATAGATATTTGTAGCTAACTTCAATACTTTTTCTTGAATAGGGTCATTAAGATCGTAAATGTATTTATTTGTAATTTCTTTTTTTGTAGACTCAATAACTGATTCTGCTAATTCTATATTTCCTTCGCCACCTTTAGAATAACTGTCTGATTCTACTACAGAAAACGCTTTAGTATCGCTTAGCAGTTTTTTAACTAAATTTATTTCTTCTTTAGTATCATCAGGGAAAATATTAAGTGCAACAACAGGTTCAATTCCAAATTTGTTTATATTATTTATATGATGAATCAGGTTTTCAATTCCTAATTCTATCGCTTCACTATTTTGTTCTTGAAGAGCAGAAAATTTAACACCGCCATGGGATTTTATAGCTCTGATTGTTCCTACTATTACAGCCCCTTGAGGTTTTAAATCTGATGTTCTTGATTTTATGTGCATGAATTTTTCAAATCCTAAATCTGCACCAAAGCCTGCTTCAGATAGTACATAATCTCCAACTTGTGTCGCAAACGTGTCACCAATTACTGAACTACACCCGTGAGCAATATTTCCAAATGGGCCTGTGTGGATTATAGCAGGGTTTCCTTCAGTTGTTTGGACAATATTTGGCATTAGTGCATGTCGTAAAACTGATAGTAAAGAGCCGACAATATTAAAATCTTTAACATAAATAGGATTACCTGAATTATCTGCTCCAACAACTATGTTTTCTAGCCTATTTCTAAGATCGTCTAAATTTTTTGATAATGCCATTATTGCCATGATTTCAGATGCTGTAACTATATCAAAGCTAGTTTGTCTAAGTGGCGCGTTATTACTTCCTCCCAATCCTGTGACTATACTTCTTAATCCTCTGTCTAATACGTCTGTTACTCTAGTCCATGTTATTCCATCTGATGTCATATTTTTAATTTGATTTCTCTGAACAGCATTGTCAACAAGTGCTGAAAGTAAATTATGAGCTGAACCTATAGCATGAGCATCTCCTGTAAAATGTATGTTGATTTCATCCTCAGGTATTACTTTAGATTTTCCTCCACCAGTTCCACCGCCCTTGATACCAAATACTGGTCCTAATGATGGCTCCCTAAGGCTGGTTATCGCTAATTTGCCTAGTTTATTTATACCTTGAGTTAATCCTATAGCAGTAGTAGTTTTACCTTCACCAGCTTTTGTTGGAGTAATGCCAGTTACTACAATTAACTTACCTTTCCCGGGCTTTTCTTTTATAAATTCAAAAGGTATTTTTGCTTTATAGTTACCGACTTGTATAATTTCTTTTTCTTGGAGGTCTAGCTTTTTCGCTATATTAGATATATGATTCATTGATTACTCATTTTTATAGATTTTAAATTACATCAGAAAATATCATGAAGATTTATTATTTGTAAGTCAAGTTATATATGGGAATAGTTATGTCAAACAAAATCGAAATGGATAAAAAATCTATAAGAGGATGGTATATTTATGATTGGGCACACTCAGCTCATTCTACTAGCGTAATGGTGGCTATAGCTCCTGTCTACTTTGTAAATCTTTATAAAGAAGTTTTTGGAAGTGGTGGATACACATTTTATGGATTTGATTTTACTGGAACAAATGTTTGGAGCATAGGAATATCATTGTCGATATTGATAATTGCTTTCTTAAATCCAATTCTTGCTGTCATTGCTGATAAAACACCAACAAAAATGACTTTTTTGAAAATATTTACTATATTCGGATGCATACCTACTTTTTTAATGTTTTTCACGCCATATATTGGCTCTGGGTGGTTGTTTTTATTACTTATGATTGTAATTTCAGTTATGGGATTTTCAGGCGCATGGACATTTGCAAATAGTTTTTTACCACATTTAGCTCCTAAAAAATATTTAGATGAAATCAGCAGTAAAGGTTTTGCTTATGGTTATCTTGGTGGTGGTATTTTGCTTACAATACATTTAGCTATAATTACGATTACTGATTCCTCAGAATTGTTTATACAATTATCTCTTGCATCTGTTGCAATATGGTGGGGTGGATTTTCAGTAATTACTTTTTCCTCATTAAAAGAACCTTATATAGATCCAAAAGAAAGGACAAGTATTGATTCAAAAGTTATCGGAATTGCATTTAAGCAGATTAGGAATACTCTATCTAATGTTGGTCGGTATAAAACATTATTTATATATTTAATTGTTTACTTACTTTTCAATGACGGAATTCAAACAGTACTTAGTATTGCTGGTGCATATGGAGCGGACACACTTGGAGTAGACTTGATATTCAACATGGCTACAATTGTTATTGTACAATTTATAGCTGCTCCTGGATCAATGTTCTTTAATACTCTTGCAAGAATTTATTCATCAAAGAAATCATTAATGATTTCTTTGATTGGATGGATAATTATAATATTTTTAGCTATGGGATTTGCGCCTCTTGAAGATACAGGAGAATATGCAATTAAAGATGGGTTGTTTTCATGGTGGCCTAAATTAATAAGAACATATTTATGGGAACCATTAGGATTAAACGTTAATTTTCAATGGCTAATTTTAGGCACTTTCGTTGGTATAGTTATGGGTGGAAGCCAAGCTATAGCAAGAAGTATTTTTGCGGTCATGACACCTGTTAAACAAAGTGCTGAATTTTTCTCTTTTCTTGGATTCATGTCTCGAGGAGCTTCTATTTTTGGACCTCTACTTTATGCTTTAGTTGCTGGATACCTTGGTGCAAGGACAGCAATATTTAGTGTTTCAATGTTTTTGATTGCTGGTACTATAGGTATGCAATTACTAGTAGATGTTGAAAAAGGGAAAAAGGAAGCTTTAAAAGTTAAATAAAAAATTTGAATGGTTTTAATTAACTACTTTTCCACTTGAACTGTTATCAGCGCTTATGTCAGAAATATGATCATTTATTTTTTCAGGCCAGTCTGACGTTACTGCAGAAACACCAATTTTTCGAAGCATAACAACATCTTCAGGGTTTTCTATACCCCATACTCCAACAAAAAGACCTTTTTCTTTGGCATATTTAACTGAATGTTCTGATGTTAATTTTGCATAAGGGAAAATACCTTGAATACCTAATTTACTTGCAATATCTATGTCAGTATCAGTCAATTCACCAACTAGCCATCCATGTCTTACTACAGGTAATAATTCTATAGATCTTAGTACTTGTTCTAAGTGAAAAGAAATTATTGTTAACCCAGGAACTTGTGACATTGGATTACCTGCAATTTTATCCCAACCTTCATTTTCTATCAAAGCTGAAACTTGATTAGCGAGGTTAGACTGATCTGATTTCAATTCCAGAACCAGATGAATTTTATCTGAGTATTTTTTTAGTAACTCAGAAAGAGTAGGTATTTTTTCATCATTAAATTCTTTGCTAAACCAACTTCCAAAATCTAAAGATTTAATTTCATTTAATTTCATTTCACTAACCAAACCTTTACCATTAGAAGTTCTGTCTACTTTATCGTCATGAATTATTACAGGAATATTATCTGATGTTAGTTGAACATCTGTTTCTATGAAATTAAAGTTATTCTTTATTGCCAAATCAAAAGATGCAAAAGTATTTTCTGGTGCTTTTGACGAATAACCTCTATGAGCAATTGATCCAAATTCAGTAGTAGATTCGTTATTTTCTTTTGAAGATTGAATATCTAAAGAAAATCCATTAAATTTTGATTCTACTTCTTTTAAAAAATCAGAATTTAATGGTACATAGTTTAATGGGACAATATTATATTCTGTTGTATCCATTAGTAAAGTTGTATAGCCTAATGTTTTACCAAATGTGCCAACTTTAGATTCAACTTGTGTAATTTTAGTTAATGGTATTTCATATTTTTGCGAACCTAATAGAGAGCCCTGGACTATTTCTATTTGGTTTAGAGTTAAAGTATATTTTGTTCTGTATGTAGAGATTATTCTTGGGACTACAACAATTAATGCGAAGATAATTAATGGACTTTCTAGTATAGCAACATCGCCACTTATTATAGGGTATACAGTTATTACAACAATCCATGGAACTAAAAACCATAACCATCCCCAATAAGATGGTTTTACTGAAATATGATCTCTGTTATTTTGTTGATTGTTTGCTTCCATTTTTACTTATTATTTGTTTGCTATTATTTCTTTGGCGTAGGTAAATAAATTAGGAGTGCCGCCACTATGAATAAATATTATATTATCTTTGTCAGAAAATTTGTTGTTTTTTATATGCTCTAAAAGAGCATTCATGCATTTTGATGTATAAATCGGATCAAGAAAGATCGATTCATATTTAGCTAGTAATTTTATTGCATTAATTCCACCATTTGTAGATATTCCGTAATCTTTACCTACAAAATCAAAATTATAATTTATATCTGATTTTTCTAATTTGATATTTATATCAAGAAATTCTGCTACTTCTGTCGCATTTAAAATTCCTTCATCCTGCATATTTTTATGACTATCATAGGGATATGGAGATATTGCATTAACTTCCCATCCTAAATCACAATATTTGTTAGCCATTGCGAGTCCAACAACAGAATTACCTGCTACTTGATATATTTTTATATTGTTTAATTGTAATTTGTGGATTTGTTTGTATAATTCGATAGCTCCAGATATATAACCAATAATTGAAGATTGTTTTACAAATATTTGTTCTGATCTTAAATAAGGTTTGAATCCTTCTTTACTCAATTCTTTGGATAATTTTTTACAATAATCATTTATTTCATTTGAATCTTCTGTGTCAATTTGATGAATTTCAACATTCATTAATTTTTGTAATAGATAATTACCTTGGTTTTCTTTATTGGCACTTTTACTTAATACGGCTACATATTTAATTCCAGCTTTTGTACATGCAGCAGCATTTATTCGAGAATTGTTTGATACTTTTTGATCACTATTTATAAATGCATCGTATTTTTTATGTACCATATCTCCTATTCTAAACTCTAAATGCCTAACTTTATTACCTCCAAAAGCCAGGCCTGACAAATCATCTCTTTTTATAAACAAATTTTTGGTACTAAGATATTTTTCAAGATTATTGCACTTATACAGTGGAGTAGGGAAATAACCTAATTTGAATTTAGGTAATTGATTAATTTGATTTTCCAGCGATAATATTTTGTTGTTCACTTATTTAGCCCACCACACTTTAGGTTTTTTTCTTTTCCCAAAAAATCTATCAAAATAAATTAATATTTTTCTTAGAGGAGTATTAGCTAATCTGATCCCAATTTTATGAATTAATTTATCAAAATCTTTATTATAAGGACAAACTCTTATGCAAATCGTACAATCACTACTTTGTGACGCCCAAAACTTGAAACATTTTTCTGCATTTACTGACCATTTTTTTACACCTTTTATATTAGATATATTTATTTGATTATATGAAGGCTTATCATTAGGGATTGCTCTAGGAGGGCATTCGTTAGCGCATCTTTGACATATTGAACAGTAATTTTTCACACCAAATGATATGGGGCTATCATGCTCTAATGGTAAATCAGTAAAGATTTTTGAAATTCTAACTCGTGGACCAAATTTCTTTGTGATTAATAATCCATTTCTTGCATATTCTCCCAAACCAGCTTCTATAGCTAAGGGTATTGACAACGCAGTATCATTTTGACTTGCAACAGCTTTATAGCCTAAATTAATAATATATTGAGCTAATGATAAAGCTGAGGATAAATCATTTGAATAACCTAATCCGGTAGCTGCTCCACTAAGTGCTGATGGTGCAGTATCTATTAAGTCTTTATCCATTTCATTTGCAATGACAATAACATTTTTAAGTGATTTGTCTAAATTGTTTTCTGAAGTGTTATTCTTATCTCTGTTATATTTATGTGAATAAACCCATTTAGGATTAAATTTAGTTACTCCTACTAAATCGGCTCCTAATTTTTTTGCTACAACTTTTATTTCTTTTGTTAATTGTTTTGAAGAATCTATTTTATATTTTGTGTATGTTCCTTTTTTTTGTACTGAAAAAAAATCAGTAAAACCTTCGGATCTTCCATTATTTTTTTCAGAATTAGAAAAGAAATCAGACATAAACCACCCAGCATTTCTAAATGCGTAATCTTTATGACTAAAACCTTCAGGTCTTTTTTTATCTTCTGGTGGTTTTATATAGTCTTTATAAAATTTCTCTGTTTTGTTACTTCTAACAGATTCATCCCATAGTGATCGGTTGAATATATCATTCTTTTGATTGAATTTTTCAAATTCTTTTTCATTTGTTTTTTTAGTGTTGTTTTTTTTCATCTCACATAAATATTGTTATGAATAACAGACTACATGCTCCAACTATAGTAGCAATTAATATCCCTACCAAAAAGGGCTTTAGACCCAATCCTTTTATTGATTTTATATCTGTAGTCAATCCTACAGATCCCATTGCTATAATAAGTAAAAATTTTGAAACAGATGTTAATTGTTCAGTTATTTCAGACCATGAATTTTCAGTTATAAATGTATTGGAATTGAATAACAAATCTCCCAAAGTTCTTATGACACTCATTAAAAAGAATCCTAAAATAAACATAGGGATAAGTTTAAAAATTTCTTTTAAATTTAATATTTGAAGATTTTGAGTTGAAGATTTTTTGTATAATATTGTCATTAAAGGGATTACAAAAACCATACTTAAATTTCTAACTAGTTTTACCGTTATAGCATTTTTACCTACATTTTCTGTACCAAACGTTTCGTCATAAATAAACCCAGCACCTGTTACTTGAGCTGTTTCGTGAATTGAAGTACCTAAAAATAGACCAGCATTCTTTTCTGAAAATTCAAGAAAATTTGATAGAAATGGGTAAAGTATCATAGCAAGTAACCCAAATATTGTTATTACTGTAATTGAATAAGCTATTTCTTCTTTTTTTGCATTAATCCCTGGTGCAGTTGCAACAATAGCTGAAGCTCCGCATATACTGGTACCTACTGCTATTAAAACACCTAATTTACTTGGTAAATTTAAAAGCTTTGTTAATAGATACCCTGTTATTAATCCTGCAAAAATACAAACTACTATTATTGGGATCCCACTTAACCCAAGTGAAAAAATTTCAGAAATACTAAGCCTGATTCCTAATATTATTATTCCTATTCTTAATATTTTTTTTACATTGAAATCCAAGCCTTCATCAAATCTTTGGTTAATGCCTATGAATGTTTTAATAATTATTCCAAGAATTATAGCTAATAATATTGAGCTAATCAGAGATTTGTATCCGATTAAATTATTGAAGTACTTAGCAGAATAAAAAGATACTATAGCTATCATTACTCCTAGTATTAAACCAGGTAATAATTTTTTAATTTTATTTGTGTCTAAATTTTTATTCATCTAACTGTGTAAAAAATTAATTATATCTCCATCCTGTACTATATACTCTTTTCCGTTACCTTTAACTTTACCTTCTTTCTTGCATTGATTCCAAGACCCCAATTCTAAAAATGTATCGAAATCAATAACTTCTGCTCTTATAAATCCTTTTGAAATATCTGAGTGAATTTTGGAAGAAGAAATTAATGCTGAATCTCCATTTTGTATTTCCCAAGCTTTGATTTCTTGATCTCCTGCTGTAATAAATATAATCTTACCCAT
>CEWO01000801.1_pt1 | contig 26784 bp, 14 predicted proteins | sample 361561 | NCBI WGS metagenome assembly CEWO01 (sample SAMEA2623627, study PRJEB7988) | marine metagenome | isolation source: saline water (ENVO:00002010), including
CTAAGGACAGTATTTACGCCACTAGTGGCATTTTGACAAAAGGTCATACCATCGGGTTCAGCATTGAGAAATTTTGAGAGTTCACGGCTTGCGATATTCATATTTTCGAAAGCCTCTCTTTCAAAGAACCGGACAGGGTCTGATTCTAGATGTAATCTCAAGCGATTTTGTTCTTCCAATACCATATTCGGAGTCGCTCCAAAGGAACCATGGTTTAGGAAAGTCACATCAGGGTCCAAAGACCAATATTTCTCCAGATGGCTTCTATTTGGCCTCATGCAACCAACTCCACAGTCCAATCTTCAGGTTGCATTGGTACCCTATCGAGATATTGTTCGGCAAGGACTAGCAATGCTTCTTCCAACCTCCCACGATCTAGAATTCTCCCTTCTAGGTCATGGGTGTGGCCGAGGGCTTGCAGGGAAGTGGTCATTCCAGCAGGAAGCCCACAACAAGAAAGGGCCTCTACTCGGTTAGGATTTGTATTGTAATTTAGAGCGAGACCATGGCGGCTTACCCAATGCTTGAAGGCCAGTCCAATGGAACATACTTTGTATCCTTCCAACCAAACACCCATCATCCTTTCATCGCGATATCCTTCTATCCCACAATCAGCAAGAGCGGCCATAACCCAATCCTCAAGTCGATTGATTATCTTTCGAACAGATTGTTCCCCAACTTGCCACTTGATTATTGGATAAACAACCAATTGACCTGGTCCATGATAAGTCATCCCTCCGCCTCTATCTACGACTCTCGTTGGATAATCAGATAACGCGGGGTCCTCCAAGGCGCCGTCTCTTTCCGCCTTGGGCCCAAGTGTTACCACCTCTGGGTGTTGAACTAGAATCAAGGTATCTGGTATTTCACCTGAAATTCGTTTTTCTTGTAGCCTTGACATGGCAGCGTCGACCGCTTCATGTGACTCAATTTCGGCTCTAAGAATTTGCAATTCTAGCAAAACCGCCCCTCCATTTTTTTGAATCATGCCGAGTGGATAGCGTGACCTAAGGTTTTCAATACTCCTTCATGGAATGCCTCAGTCATTGTCGGGTGCGCATGAACGGTATCGGCAATATCTTCCAATAAAGCACCCATTTCTAGCGCCAGAACAAATTCACCATGTAATTCAGCAACGTGGCTACCAACGGCCTGAATTCCAAGAATGACATGGTCGGATTCACGAGCAGTAACCCGAATGAATCCAGCGGTTTTCTCAGCTTCCAATGTTAGCGCTCGACCGTTTGCTGCTAGAGGAAATTTTCCGGTTATGATTTCTTCTCCTCTTTCTTTCGCTTCATCAGGAGACAATCCAACAGAGACGATTTCAGGCTCGGTAAAGACGATTGCTGGAATCGCCACCTTATCGAAATCTCTGTTATGTCCTGCTAAGATTTCAGCCACCATTTCGCCTTGAGAAGAGGCCTTGTGGGCTAACATTGGCTCACCTGCTACATCACCGATTGCGTAAACACCGGGTACATTGGTTCTACATTGTCGGTCGATACGAATGAAGCGGCCTCCTGTGTCCATTCTGACACCCATATTTTCCAATCCCCATCCTTTGGTATTCGGACTTCTGCCAACAGTTACTAACACCTTATCGACTTTGATTGTCTGTTCCTCTCCATCCTTCTCAAAGGTCAAATGCGCTTTGCGACTTGCTCCTTTGCCTTTGATTTCAGTACCGCGAGCAAGAGCATTTGTATGAACTGCGACCTTATGTTTTTTCAACCAAATTTCGAGCGGTCTTCGAATTTCTTTATCCATTATTCCAAGAATAGAATCCATTCCTTCTACAACGGTTACATCAGTCCCCAATTTCGCTAAAGCACAACCCAATTCTAGTCCGATGTAACCACCGCCTACGATAGCGGCGGATTTTGGTAACTTTTGTAGATCTAAAGCACCTGTAGAAGATAGTACAAATTCCTCGTCACAGGGCATGAATGGTAAGTCGATATGACTTGATCCGGTTGCGATAATCACGTTTTCAGCCTCAATTTCGAGAGCCCCATTAGAAGTTTCTACAGTACATTTCTTTGGTCCCGTAAAGGTCGCCCAGCCTTTCACTAATTCGGCACCAGCGCCTTTCATAAGTGCCTCTACACCTTTATTCAATCGTTCTACTATTGCATCTTTCCAACCGACCAAAGCAGCCATGTCAATTTCAGGCTCTGAGGCTACAGATAGTCCCATATGGCCTCCTTCACTTGCGTGTTGTCGCAAAGATTCGAATCTCTCAGCAGCATGAATAATTGCCTTGCTTGGAATACAGCCTCTAATCAAACAGGTTCCACCTGCTTTGTCACCTTCTACAATCACCGTGTCTAATCCCAGTTGGGCACTGCGTATCGCGGCTACATATCCTCCAGGTCCTGCTCCTACTACGAGCACCTTACACTTGCGAGTTTCAGTCATTTTTTTCCCTCACATGAAAATTAATGCAGGATGTTCAAGCATACGCTTTAGTGACTGCACTAAGGCTGCTCCATCAGCCCCATCGACGATTCTATGATCAAATGAGCTAGATACATTCATGATTCTGCGAACCACAATTTCGCCTTTTCTAACCACAGGCATTTCACGCGCTTTGTGAACACCTAATATGGCAACTTCAGGGTGGTTGATAATCGGAGTTGCTCCAAGTCCTCCATCTCTTCCGAGACTAGTAATTGTGAAGGTAGAACCAGTAAGGTCGTCAAGCGAAGCGGTTCCATCTCTTGCTGCACCGGATACCCTCTGCATTTCTGCAGCCGCCTGCCAAACATCCATCGCTTCAGCGTGCTTTACCACAGGGACGAATAGACCTCTATCGGTTTGAGTGGCGATTCCTAAGTTAACAGCCCCATACCTTCGAGCAATTCCATTTGCTTCGTCATAATGTCCATTGCATTCAGGATGATTCGGCATTATTTTTGCTAGAGCCATCATTATGAATGGAAGATAGGTCAATTTCGGTTGTTCTGGAGATTTTGTTGCATTAAGGAATTGCCGTAACTCCTCCAATTCTGTAACGTCGATTTCCTCGAAGTAAGAGAAATGTGGAATATGGCGCTTGGAGATGGTCATTGCTTCTGCAATCTTCCTCCTTAATCCAACGACCTTAATTTCCTCAACATCACTTCTTCGGGTAGTGTAAGCGACTGGAGCCGCGCCTTGTACCATACCTCCAGCGGCGATGAATGCATCAAGGTCTGCGTGACGAATTCGACCCGCTGGTCCGCTACCGCGAACCGATGCTAGATCAACTCCTGCCTCGCGTGCACGCCTACGAACAGCAGGACTGGCCAGAGCTTTACCTCCTGAACCAACACTGGGTTCAGTTGGTTTGGAAACCGCTGGTAATGGAGCTGGTGATGAAATTGCTGGCACTGACGGAGGTGCAACTGGTTCAGTAGGTACAGGTGGAGGAGTTTTCGTTGGTTCCGGCTCGGATACAACCTCTGGTTCAGCAGTTTTTTCTGATTCTGGTTGTTTTTCCTCAACTGAATCGACTGGGCTATCGCCACCCTCTCCGAATTCAACCAATACAGCACCAACCGCTACCATATCACCCACGCCACCATGTAGAGCGGATATTGTTCCATCATGAGGAGAGGGGATTGTCACAGTCGCCTTATCTGTCATCACATCCACAAGTGCATCATCTTCAGAGACAGAATCTCCAACGGCTACGTGCCATTCCACGATTTCTCCTTCTACTACTCCTTCTCCAATATCAGGTAGTTTGAATACGCGATTTGTCATTTTCATTCCTCCATAGTTTTCTTTATTGCATCGGCGATTCTCGCCGGACTGGGCATATAATCCCATTCTGTTGTGTGCGGGAACGGTGTGTCCCATCCCGTGACTCTCTCTATTGGTGCTTCCAAGTGGTAAAAGCACCTCTCCTGAACACTAGCTGCCATTTCTGCTCCAAATCCACTTGTTTTCGGTGCTTCGTGTACAATTACACAACGTCCAGTTTTTTCTATCGATTTTACAATCGCATCTTTATCCCAAGGTACCAAAGTTTGCAAATCAATTAGGTCGCAACTTACTCCACTGTCTTTGATTGCCTGTTCACTTACATGGACCATTGCGCCCCAAGAAATAATTGTGCAGTCTGTGCCTTCCATTGCAAGTCTTGCCTCACCAAGGGGCACTGTATAATGCGCCTCCGGAACTTCGGCCTCTGGGTGATCTTTCCATGTTGGGACGTTATGCGGGTCGCCATAGAAAGGCCCTCTGTAACATCGCTTAGGCTCGAATACCACAACTGGGTCGTTGGATTCAATCGCCGAAATAAGTAGGCCCTTGGAATTGTAAGGTGTTGAGGTGTATACCACATTTATCCCAGAAGTGTGGGTAAATTGAGATTCTGGACTCTGAGAGTGATGATGTCCTCCGCGAATTCCACCACCTGCAGGGGTTCTGATTGTTAGCGGGCACCAAAACTCACCACCCGACCGATGTCTGACTTTTGCGATTTCGTTGACTATTTGGTCGTAGGCAGGGAAGATGTAATCGGCAAATTGGATTTCTGCCACTGGCCTTAATCCATTGATTCCCATACCGAATGCGATTGCAGCAATTCCGCCCTCAGAGAGAGGTGTATCGAATACTCGGTGCGTGCCGTGTTTTTCTTGCAAACCATCAGAGGTCCGGAATACACCTCCAAAGTATCCTGCATCTTCGCCAAAGAAGATTACATCAGGATCATTCTCCAGCATAATGTCTAGGGCCGAATTAACTGCTTGAACAATATTCATTTCAGGCATTTCAGTCCACACTCCATTTCTTCATTTCATCCCATTGTTCTTGAAGATGCCAAGGAACTTCATCGTATACTTCGGTGAAGATTGTATCCGCTGAAGGATAAGGTCCATTGGCTAAATCTCCGTAAGTAACTGCTTCCTTGTAAGCAGCCATTACCTCACCATCGACTCTTTCCTCTAATTCCTTTTGCTGCTCTTTTGACCATTCTCCGATTGTAACCAAATGTTGCACTAATCGGTCAACTGGGTCGCCACCAGGCCAAGCCTCGTGTTCGTCTCCCGAGCGATATCTACTAGGGTCATCGCTGGAGGAGTGTGCTCCAGCACGATAGGTAAGTACCTCAATATGCGTAGCTCCCTCTCCGGCTGCGGCGCGCTCTCTTGCCCATTTCGTAACCGCATAGAGCGCTAAGAAGTCATTTCCATCTACTCGCATTGAAGGGACATTGTAGGCTAATCCTCTTGCAGCGAATGTTGGGTTACCGCTTGCTAAGTTAGCGTGAGTCGAAATCGCCCATTGATTGTTAACGATATTGAGAATCACCGGTGGCTTGAACACCGAAGCAAAATTGAGTGCGTAATGGTAATCTCCTTCAGCACTTGAGCCGTCTCCTATCCAAGTGATACAGCATTCATCGAGGGCCTTGTATTGAGAAGCCATTGCAACACCCACAGCTTGGCTAAATTGGGTCCCAACTGGGCTTGAAACCGAGATGAAACGCCCCTCGCGATAGGTGTAATGGACAGGCATTTGCCTACCCTTGACATTGTCTTCTTCATTGCCTATACAATGGTTAATCATGCTGACCATATCTCTACCTCTGACAAATTGCGCTCCTGGTTGTCTGTAGGTGGGGAATATCCAATCCTGAGTTTCTAATGCCATGGTTTGTGCGATTGCAACAGCCTCTTCTCCATAGGAGCGCATGTAAAACGACAACTTCCCAGTACGTTGCATTTTCATCATGCGGTCATCGAATATTCGCATTCTAACCATATGTTCCAAGCCTTCAAGAAGCTCATCAGGAGTTAAGTCGGGATTCCAAGGTCCACTAGCATTACCTTCGAAATCGAGTACTCTTACAAGCCCGTATGCATGGTCTGTCGTTTCAGCGGCTGTGCAGTTTGCGGGATCGGGTCTGGTTAGATCTCCCGGCTCGTTTTCGAACGGTGCGAAACTAGCCTTGTCGCCTGGTCGGAAAGGAGCGGAGGGTACATGCAAGGTTACTTGCTTCTTCTTTTCCGCTGCCATAATTCTGCCTCCTATTATTAGTTCATATTATTTTGTGCCCTGAGGACAATCGAGCCTCATTGGTAGCAAGCAGATCTTTGCTAGGATTCAAATGGCTAATTGCTGAACCCGTAGAGTCTCTTGTAACGACTGGTTCCCCGCCCATTGCTTCTTCCCAAAGCAAACCCGCTCGGTAGGAAGAGCGCACTAACGGCCCACTAGCAACCGCAGTGAATCCCATTTCTCTGGCGGCTTGATCCCACTCAGCGAAAGTTTTCGGCTCAGGAAATCTATCGACTGCAAGATGTTTCCAACTTGGTTGCAGATATTGACCCATAGTGATTAACTCAACCCCTACTCCTCTTAGCAGTCGCATTGCCTCAACAACTTCTTCATCTGTTTCTCCTACACCGACCATTATGCTGGATTTTATTGCCAAATCCGGTCTTAATCGCTTAGCTTCTTGTAGAATTTTCAGCGATTGGGTAAACGAAGCACGAGGGTCGCGAACAGTGGAATCCAACCTAGGTACACACTCTACATTGTGGGCGAAAACTTTGAGCGGCAGACCATCAAGTAAATTGGCTAGCGCCTCAAGATTCCCATCTAGGTCGGAGCAGAGTAATTCAAGTCCAACATCAGGGCATCTATCGTGTACTGCTTTGATACAATTGCGGTAATGCTCCGCGCCTCCGTCTTCTAAGTCGTCACGATTGACTACAGTAATTACAGCGTGACTAACGCCCATTCTATCAACAGCTTCAGCGAGTTCGGCAGGCTCGTTTGGATTCAAAGGAGGGGGGGTTTTCTCTGTGCCAACTGCACAGAACCTACATCCTCGTGTACAGACTTCGCCTGCAATCATGAAAGTTGCAGTTCCTCTACCCCAACAATCGTGTATGTTTGGACATCGAGCCTCTTCGCAAACTGTATGCAAACCATGTTCGTGGACATTAGATTTCGTCTCATTAAACCGGCTTTGTGCATCCCCAGTAGGGAGTGTAGTCTTGAACCAAGAAGGCAGCCGCTTTCTTTCCGCTTTCCGGCGTTCTTCAGCACTAATTCTGACAGGGTCTCCACAGCTGCTAGGCGACACTTCAGTGCCATTTGCTTGGGGCAGCGGTACACCCATTGATTACAAGGAGTGGACATACGGCGTTAATCATTCGCCTCAACCCTCCAGATGAGGCCTTTCAAAACGAGGAGACATATACGAGACTTCGCTCGGAAGAACGGATGGCTCGCAGTGCTGCACTCGTGACGGGAGGCGCAAAGAGAATTGGCGCTGCAATTTGCCTTCACCTAGCACAAAAAGGCCACTCAGTGGCAGTTCACCACAATTCGTCTTCAAAAGACGCCGAGCAATTGGCAGAGAAGATTAGAGGGTTTGGTGTTGACGCTTGCACGGTAAAAGGAGATTTATCGAATCCGGAAGAATTTACTAAAATAATTACCAAGGCATCATCACAAATAGGGCCAATTTTACACCTTGTAAATAATGCCTCAAAATTCGAGCATGATGATTTAGAAAGTTTTGATGACAAATCTTGGAGTGAGCACATGGATGTAAACGCAAAAGCACCTCTGATGTTAACCCGAGAATTACTGCAAAATCTTCCCGAGAATATGGCAGGGTCTGTGGTCAACATTTTAGATCAGAAAATTGCTGCTCCTAACCCAGATCACATTTCGTATACTGCCTCAAGATTCGCCCTTCTAGGAATTACTGAGGCTCTGGCAAGAGGTCTTGCTCCAAAATTGAGAATTAACGCTGTCGCACCAGGTCACACCTTAGCCAGCCCTGACCAAACAGAAGGTGGATTCAGCCGAGCCCAGTCTGAAAGCCCACTGGGGTATGGTCCCTCTCCAGACGATATTGCTCAGGCAGTAGTTTTTCTTATTGAGGGGAAATCGATTACTGGACAAGTAATTTTTGTCGATGCTGGAGAAAGATTCCTTTCCAGAAGTCGAGACGTCGCATTTGAAACGGAGGGCGTTTAATGACATCCCATTCGGACGCCTTAATGCAAATTTTTTCTCGCAATCAAGCGACTACCTGTCTATTCCTAGAGAAGGTAATTAGACAGGTGGATATAGGTGTTCATGACCACGAAATTGGCTCACCGCAGCGCCTTTCTTTCGACATTTACGTTATGCTATCTGGTGACAGCGCTCCGGAAGAAGATGAAATCTCTGAAGTTCTTGATTACGAATACTTGGTATCAGTATTAGATGAGGCTTTGAATTTACAGCGCGCTTCACTCTTGGAAACACTTGCGAACCGTTTGTTGGATCGAATACTAAATCCTCGTTCGGTTGAGGCAGCTACTGTTGTAATCACCAAATTGGATGTCTTGGATGGTGATGGTCAATTGGGCTGTTCTATCACTCGAATAAAGTAGTGGTGCAGGGGGTGGGATTTGAACCCACGAAGCTCTACGCACCGGAGCTTAAGTCCGGCCCCTTTGACCAGCTCGGGTACCCCTGCGAGGTCTCTGAGGTCCTTATCAGACTTGAAACGAGCGGATTTACGCCCCCTCTTGGGGGCGTGCAAAAAACGATGCAAATAGCACTCGGACTTCACGAACGCTTTAACACCCCTCCGAGTGCGGGTAGACGATGACTGGGAGCAGTACGCCGTTTCAAGATGGCAAGTTCACCCAAATTGCGATTTTCCTCGCGATTTTGATGATAACTCCTCAAATGGCCACTATTTTTACAGAACCGGACTATCTTCAAACGGACTCTAGGGCAGAGAATTCAGAGGATGTCGAATCAAAAATCTACACACTCTATTTTGCAGAAGCCAACTCGTCTTCTGGGGGTGATGGCCACATTTCAACAATGGTCCCTGAGTCAGGTGGTCAATCGACCTCTAGTGCATTAGATTCGACAATAGAGTTCACAACAGGAGATTTGTTGAGTTCCCTCGAAATTACCGGCCGGCCAAAACATGGATCTTCCAGCGGTCAATTTTACATTCCATTGCAATTTTTCCTCCGCGCTCAGGGGCCTAGCAACTCTCAGATTACCTGGGACATTGTGATTAGTGCAAATGGCAATACCGTTGGCTCTGAGTCTTGGGAAACAGACGCATGTAATCCAGGGATAACTAACTCCTGTAACTTCGATCACGAACTATTCGAAGTCATATTGGACGGCGGAGATGGTTTCGTTATCCAAGATGGTAATGAATTAACAGTTGAAGTCTCTGCTGAAATGTCTGGGTGTGAAAGTTCGGGCGGTCCATTTGGAAGTAGTTGTGAAGCAGAAGTAGCGTGGAATGAGATTGATGGCGAAAGCAATCGATATTCCCAAATGGAAGTAGAAACTAACGCCATTGCTGACAGTGAAGTTATACTCCAAAGAGAAGGAGCTGAACTCGCCGACGGAGTAGAATTGGAATGGTATCCGAATGACGTATTGGCCGATCGAACAATGCAATTCTCTTTCGATGTTAAGAGCGCCTTTGGCAGAGAGGACATGGATTCTGTGAAATTATTGATGCGAGATCCAAATGGAAATTACCGCATCGACCATGAGATTTCATCAGATGATGATGGTATTAGAGATACTAGTCAGGGTATTTTCGGCACCTATACATGGACTTATCCAAGCGGACTCCCTTCTGGAGAATATACTGTCGAATTGGAAATTACTGACGTTCAAGGTAACGCATTCCTCGTTGAGCATGAACCTGTTGAAATGAAACAATGGGGTGTAGCGATTAACCACCGGGAAGATAGAACTGTGGAATATGTTGCCCCCGATGAAACAACTCCGGTACCACTTCAATTAGTCCACAGAGGAGACTCTACCAAGTCAATGACTGTGGAACTTGAGTTGCTAACTAACCTAGGTAGTTCATGGCTTGTTGAGTTCGACTCTCCAGGTGGTTACACTTTGAATTCAGGTGGTGATATTCTGAATCCAATACTTACCATAACGGCCCCTGATGATTTGACGGGAACTCCTGATAAAATCGAGATTAGAGCAGTTGCTGAAGCCACCATAGAAGGAGTTCAAACCGTTGTCCATCAAGACCTCCTTACCCTCGATTTAGAAAAGCTGGAAGTCTATCAACCTCCAGATGTATCGATATGGAATGAAGACCACGATATACCAATTGCTAACTCTAGCCGCCCAGGTGACATCGATCCAACAATACCAAGATATGTTGAGGACAACCAATTCAATACGTTCTTACTAGAGATTTTCAACACAGGATTTGACACAGATAATTTCAGAGTGGATATACTAAAGCGTTCGAAGTCAATTATACAGATTTACGACAACGATACCGGTGAAAGAATACTAGAAGATGATGGAGATGGAACTTTCCATATACCTCCTCTAGAGAGGCATTCAACTCAGATTCTTCGTTTCAATGTAAAACCTTCAACAGACCGAGAAGACCCAGATATCGGAATGATTGAGGTAGAAGTAGTAAGCAGTGGAAATGCCTCCCTCAGGACTACGGTTGAATTCACAATTCAGAGAACATTCGGGATTCGAGCAGAAGTTTCGCAAGATTGTGACGGCACCCCACTAGGCCACATCCAAGTGTCCCTTTGTTCAACACTTAACGACCCCGAAGTGAATCTACGTGCCCGCATAACGAATAGTATGACGAGCGGAGAATCGGCTACTCAATGGCAGATTATCAATCCAGCAAGCCTTCCAGAAAATACCGATAGATTAGCCGCTTATGGACAATGGGAATACCGAATTTTGGATCAAAATGGGTCAGCTGTCCCTCAGGTTTCTCTCGGCCCTGGAGACTTCACAGAGGTTTTTGTAGTCGTCACTCTAACCGACCAAGTCATCGTTGGCAACCACACTGTTTACCTAAGAATTAGAGAGGACTCATCTGATTCAAATCCAAGATATTTCGATTTGCCAATGGTGTTCGAAGTTGATGCTGATGAACCCGATCTTTCAATTGTACAAGTTACCTCAAACCGAAAACTTGCACCTGGTGGTCTTTATGACTTCCAATTTGAGGTTCGAAACAAAGGTAACAGTCCATTAACCGTTTTGCTCGATGCCGAAGTAGAAGGCGCTGTTGGATGGAATGTAGTCATAGGAGGTCCTACTGGTTCAAGGTTAATTGAATTGGACGCCTTTGAAGAGGTGACCTTCATACTGGAAGTCTCGGTTCCATCATCGGCAAATAATGGCGATACAGGAAAGATTACGATTACAGCGGAACCACACGATACCGAGCAGAGTTGGCCTGATGAATTTACAGCCGAAAAGAATCTCAATATGGTGGTCGGAATCGATGGTATTTTTGATCGTCTGATAAATGAAGTGACCAATCCTCGAGCATCCACATTAATTGTAATGGTCGTAGCGATTTTGCTAATTTTTGCTGGCGTTCAAAGCCGAATGAACCGCAGAAAATGGGCCGCTCATTTGGCTTTACTTGAGGCCATGAAAGAGGCTGAAAATGAGGATTTAGATGCTGACTCTGAAGAAGATTACCACACACCTATTGTTGAGGAAGAGGAAGAGGAAGAGATGGTTTATGACGACGATGATATAGAACTCGTATGAGGTGAACTCTAATCATCGTCCGAACGACGCTCCATTCCGCTTAAGACCCGTATGAACCGCCGTAGGCGGTAGAGGGTGTACATGATGTTCGGCAACTCGAGTCAGAATAATCTTGTAATCGCTCGAAGAAAGGAACGTTCGGCGGTTGTATTTTCACTTCTTATGTTGCTTACTTCTTACTCCGCGATTGAATTCGCAACCTGGGAGGCTATGGGGTCAACAGATGCTGATGGAGACGGCCTCCCATATGGATTGGAGTACTACATTAACACCCAACCGCAAGATTGGGATTCCGATGGTGATGGTTTACCAGATGGCTGGGAGTGGCAGTATGGACTCGATCCACTTTCAGCTTCCGGAATCAATGGCTCAACCGGAGATCCAGATGGAGACTCCCTAACTAATCTCAATGAATACCAATATGGAATACCTGCTAATTGGGATTCGGCAACTACACCCAATAAGCTCGATAATGGAGTTTGGTGGAATGGCACAGTTCCAGTAAGCAATTGGGATGAAGAGAGTGCTATGCAGTTGATTCAAGGATTGAACTCAGATGGTGCCGATGAAGACCCAATGGGGAATATTTGCTTCAACACATTCGACGATGACCATGATGGAATGGTCGACAGTTGGGATGGCGACAATGACGGTGATGCCGATTGTTCAAGCAATGACGATGATGGTGATAATTTAACCGATGAAGACCCTGATGGATGGGATACAGATGGTGATGGAATGCCTGATGGTTGGGAAGTCGCCAACAACCTTGATCCGACCTCAAATTCCGGTGACGATGGTACTAATGGCGACCCTGATGGTGATGGCTTAATCAATCTCTACGAATACGTTAATCCAGCTTGGGATACAAGGAATGGTACCACAAATCCCCCGACTCAATATTGGAGGCCTGGGCCGGATAATCGGACCAATACTGAATCTCCTTGTAATCCTGTCTTGGGGCTTGGACCCGGTTCCCCTCCCTGCTCTCTATTTACAGCTGAAGTCGATGGAATTACTTACACTGACCCCAACAATAATGATACGGATGGAGATGGACTAAATGATTCATACGAAGCATTAGTCCTTCTCACAGACCCCACAGCTGATGACACTGATGGGGACGGGATTTCAGATGGTGTTGAGGTCAATGGCTCATACGGAAATCCTCCACAAGCCTCTGACCCAAGGAACAATAATACGGATGGCGACCAATTTGATGATGGAGAAGAAGATACGAATTTCAATGGAGTTGTTGACGCTAACGAAACCGACCCCACCAGGATAGAAGATTCTGGAGATTTTGATGGGGACGGAATACAAAATTGGGAAGAAAATGCCACGTGCACATTATGGAATGTCGCTGACACAGATGGTGGGGGTATTGATGACGGTACGGAACTTTCACCTGCCCACGCCACAGATCCATGTACGTCAACTTACGAATTATATCTTGATGTAATCACATGGGTGCCTGTTGATTTTTCCGTAACGGTGAATAATACTAGCAAATTAGATCCAACTCCGCTTGATTGGCGTCAAAATGGGGCTCCAATGGCTTATTTTGAATCTGCAGCAGGAAACAGAACCCCATTCCAATATTCTTCAATTGATGGCAATATCTTACGCTCAGTTTCAATCACTATGCCTTCAGACGCCCTCTACGTTGTTGTGCTCAATGGTTCTTGGTGTTGGGATGCATCCCTAGGTTCAGCCAATGAACAGCATTGTGATGACGATTACCTAGATACAGATGGAGATGGTCTGGCAGATTGGGAAGAGTCATTGGGTTCCTGGGGCTTTGAATCATTACCTACACTAACCGATTCAGACGGTGACGGAGTCAATGACCTTGATGAGGTAATCAATAACACCGATCCACTTGAACCCTGCAGTAATCTGGCTGATTTCGACGGTGACGGTCTGAATAATTACTTCGAAAATACTACTGGTTGTCCATTGATATATGGTATTGAAAATGGGAATATGTCGCTTGATAATTATACCACTCTATGGAATAATTCTGATACCGACAATGGGGGTGTAATAGACTACCAAGAATATCTCGACGGAACCAACCCTCAGAATAATCCAGATGACGACTTGAACCCATTGGACACAGATGGCGATGGAATTCCTGATACAATTGAACAAGAAATAGGCACGGATTGGTTAGATCCGGATACAGACGGCGGAGGAATTCCTGACGGTCAAGAATGTTTACCAGAGTATTGGGATAATGGTTGTGTAGATTCATTGTTTGATCCTTGGGACCCGACAGATGATATTTCTACAAATATGCTATACTTCTTCGCTGAGAATACAACTGCTGGAATTGATTACAACATAACTCATTATTGGCGTTGGCACACATATGACTCCTACACAGGTGCCTCTTGGGGTGTCAATACTAGTCTAATCGGATACACACCAATGTTCCCAACATGGTCAACAACTCAGGGTGTTGCACATCCAGACTTTTGGGACAATTCAGCTCTACATTCGTGGCAAATTTCATTCAGTAACAATGGAATATTAAATCCCGGCGATGAGTTGATTGCGCCGCATAATGCGGTAAATTACACAGGTTGGAGTGATGTAGCCGCAGGCTTGAATTTCTCAAATTATACAAGAGATGTTTTGATTGACTCATCAATTGTCAACCAGCTCTACGTTACAACTCCACAAATCATTTTCACAGACGCTATTCGAGACAATACAACCGCATTCCAAAATAGCACTTATGCTACTGATTACAGAGGATTTAGCAATGTTACGACAATCACACAAGCCGTCCTCAATGAGAGTGGCTGGACTTCAGCTTGGGATCAAATCGAGGCTATACAGCAATTCTTGATTAATGGAAACAATACTACCACTTTCCTTAGAAATCATGCCGGTTCAAATTTGAATCGTAGCGATTCAGGCATTTTGAGTTCTCTTGATGACACCTCGGTATGGATTCTGGAGGAAGCGCTTGAAGGTGATTGCGATGAATTTGCAACTGTGTTTGCTGCTATGTTGAGAAGTGTAGGATTGCCAACCAGAAAGGTCACAGGATTTTCTGGTGGAACTTGGGTCGATAATGGATTCGAAGTTTATGGAAATGATTTCTCATGGTGGGTTGAAGTCCACCTTCAGACAAATGCAAATCAAGGCGAATTAGATCTTGGCTGGATTCCGTTCGAAGCTTGTCCCGAGGTTTCAGTTGTAGAAGTAGTGGATGAAACATGGTCTCCTAATTCTTTGGAGAGAGATTACTCCTCCGGTAACATTTCTCTTAATGGTACATTACAATTCGTTAGTAACTCCTCGAGTATAGAGGGCATTAATCTAGAACTATACTTAGTACCCGATAATGAGACTGCAGATGTACCAGGAAGTGCTGCGTTGGCCAGCAGACTAATCGGTACTACAACAACTGATTCTGAAGGATTCTTCTCATTCAATGGTTCCCCTTCTGAGATGATTAAGCCAGGTTTTGGTTCCCTGGTAATATTGACTCAGAAACAAGGATACGTTGGAGTTCAGAGTGTTTCTTTCCCGTGGTCAATTAACATAACAGACGATGTAAATCTGTCAATCAGTAGCCCCGTGCCTGCGGAACAACCTATGTTGGGTGTAGGAGTTAATTCAACCGTTACTGGAAACATGGCTTGGGCTAATCTTCCACTTACAGACCCAGCCATGTTAGATACTCTACAAGTTCTCCTAAATTATACAACAATCGAGGACGGAGATGTTAACCTAATTTCAGATGTTGGCTCTGGTGGATATTTTGAGTTCACGGTTCCGATTTCAGAAAATGAACCTCTAGGCTTGATCAATGCTAGTTTGGCATTCTTAGGCTGGCATCAAACAGATTTGAACAATGCCAGCAATCCAGAATATCATCTAAGGCCAAACGCGATTGATTTTAATTTCAACATTACACCTTCACCAAATCTAACCATTTCTTTGGAAGGCAGCGACGCAAACAACAGTATCCTAGATATCAATCAATTAGTTTTCATTAACGGGACCGCAGTTAGTAGAGGACCATCCCCCGAGCCTTTGAATGGCTCACTAACTTTCCAAATGCGAAGAGCAGGAACAAACGGCCCCTACACAGACCTCGCAACCTGGCAACTAAATTCTAGCAATTGGACAACAACACCGGGTCAATTTTCAATTGAATGGAATTTCAACGAGTCTTCTGTACCAATCCCTGCAGGTCTTGTTGAGGTCAAATTCATTTATTCTGCAGAAGAATTATTCGCAACAGATGAGGAATCCTTCCTGTCTACATTTGGTATCAGGTCTTATGTGGAATTTGAGTATCAATTAATTCCTACCGAGAGGGGTACTGAGGCTTTGGTTGGTGTGCAGTTATCTGACCACACAGGAACTTCTGTTGCCGATTTCCCCGGACTATACAGCGTGGATTTCAATGGCACTGAAGTGTTCAATATTACCGACCCTGAATCTGGTAGTTTCAATGTAGTTTGGGTTCCAAATTCAAATACCTTTGCAGGAGATTACCTTTGGCAACTTAACTACACGGGTTCGACTTGGCTAAGGCCTGCTTCAGTGCTCGATACAATCAGGATACAAGGCAAAGCCAATGTAACAGTCACTTTGGGTTCCGAATGGACTGATAGAGGTACAGTGACATGGGTCTCGGGTGTAGCTCAGGATATTTTCCACCTCTCCCCGATTATAGGGAATAACTCTTCAATTGTTATTCAATTAGAGATACCATCCGATTTACCGCCAAGTCCTGACGGAAGCCCAGCCCCTCCAGTTATTCGTACACTCGCCAGTGGCTGGATTAATGAGACAACAGGTGCCTACAACTACTCATTTACAATGCCTACAGATGTTCGTTCTAGTGCTTACTTCCTACGCTTTGTTCTAGACTTCTCAACAAATGCTGAGGTACTTGGCCCGTTCTATACTACTCTTGTACAAACAAGAGTCTTGACTGGTCTTCAAAGCGAGTTTGTAGTGGATGCGGAACCTCAATCAATCATCGTCATTGCTGGTACTACTCTTATTCTAAATGCTACAATTACAGATATCGCAGATGATTCTGTGGTGTCGGATGTGGATGTTGACTTATACTTCGATTGGGGTGGTCCGAATCAGGTAATTATTGACTCAGCCACAACAGATATCGATGGTGTTGCAAGATTTAATCCTACTATTCTAGAAGATACTACTCCAGGGTTCTACGACCTTCGTGTACATGCCGCTGACGATCTAACAGATAACCTAACAGACGCCGATGCAGGGCGCTGGATCGGTAATGATACATTTGCCAATTTAACTGTGCAGGTAGACAGTCTGGTCGAAATTATCTCAATACCTCAAGAAGTAACTGCGGGGCAATCATTTACTCTTTCCGGACAAGTATTGGATGGATTCGATGGAAATAGAAGTGTCAGTGGACCAATGGCAGTAGAAGTCTTCTTCCTCAATGATTCAAGTGAAACTTTAGTGTCCAGTCATACAACAACAAACAATGGTTCGTTCTCGGTATCAGTCCCAACAGACCCATTCGGAGATGGAGTTTCAAGTGGCACGAAAACTGTAGTAGTGAGCGTGATTGAAGGAAGTTCGCCATTCTATCTTACAGGTACGGGTAATGCCTCTATTCTCGTAAAGGGAGTTACTCGATTCACAGATAGGACACCAATAATCCAGACAGTTGTTGACCGGGGAACATCGATTACATTCGGTGCTCGATTGACTGAATTTTCGGATAATGACCTTCCAGTTGGAGACATGCAGGTTGCGGCTAAGTTCCACGATACATGGTTGAATGAAGGAGTGACTAATGGGCAAGGATTAGTAAATTTCACATTCGATGTTCCACATTCTCACCCACTCGGATTAATTGGAATTACACTATATTTCAATGGCTCTTCAACTCTACACACAACAACTACTGTAATGAACCAAATTTTCGTTCGTTCACCTACCAATCTAACAATCTCAACGGTAACCGATAACCCAATTGCCGGAGAATCGTTCAATGTTAGTGGAACTTTACTTTCTAGCAATGGTACAGGGATAATGGATAGAACAGGGGCGGCTTTACCTTCTTCACTCACGTTCTCAATAGATGGCACGGATTCTGGATTCCAAGCCACGGGTGGTGTGGTGAATCCAAATGGGACTTGGAGTGCAGTAATCACCCTCGGACTATCCTTCCCTAGAGGTACTCATAATATTACAGCAAGCTACACTCCGACCGTAAATTATTACGGTTCTAGTAGCGATATAGGTACTTTTGACAGTAGAGGTTACTCCCTAATCTCAATCTTAGATCCAGCAGACTTAGACCCGGATAGAAGAGTGGTTAGAGGCGATGATGTTAGTGTTAATCTTTCAATCATAGACAATGCTGGTCAATTGGTCGTAAATGCAGAGATAGACATCCTAGTTGATGGTTCATTCATTCAATCTGTAACAACTGATTCAACTGGTCGCGCAACGTTGATTATTCCAGTAGACTCACAAAGAACCCAAGGCTCTATGTTAATTTCAGCAGAATTCCCTGGAATAAATGGAACTACAGGATTGATAGGAGATTCCACTTGGTCTCGAGTAATCGTTCTGGCACCAACTGTAATCGAATTCACAGAATTAACTGGATCTATGATTGCTGGAGAAAACATTACCTTCACTGGGACGCTTCTAGATGAACATGGCCAATTATTGACGGACAACGGCCTAATTTCAGGTGGAGTAATCCATATTTGGATTGATGGAATTGATGTAGGTTCAGCCTACACAACAGTGTCTAATGCTTCCACAGGACAATGGAGAGTTACCTATGATTTACCATTAGACATGGATTACGGAGCTCATACGGTTACAGCGAAATTCCTCGGAGGATTTACTTGGGTTGACCCTATGGGTCAAGGAGATTCTTTGAATCCTGAATATTACCTACCTTCTGCCACTACAGTCGGATTCAATGTAACACAAACATCTCAAGTCGTTCTTACGACTCCTCCTGGCGAGGTGGATAGGAACCAACTACTCCTGATTGAGGGAATGCTTACCGATGGGGCCGGTCGTACACTCGGAGATAGATATCTAGAAGTCACTATGAATGATCAATTCCTAACCGGCCTACAAGTAGAGGAAAATGGTACATTCAGCGTATATCTCCCAATCCCACCAGATATGCCCCTAGGGCCTCGCTTGGTGAAGATAATTTTCCAAGGTGAAGAGTTCATACTACCTTCTAATTCAACTACAGTATTCACAGTATACGCACCGACAATCATTTCGATAGACCCTCCAAGTGCTTATGCCGTAGGGGATGAAATGAGACTAACGGGAACTGTTAGGGATAATCTTCCAGATGGAGGATTGGCTAATCATTCACTTGAGATTTTCATTGACGGAACTTTAGTGGGCATCACAACAAGTCGTGAAAATGGAGATTGGTCTTTCAATTGGGTAGTTTCGGACTTCTTAGAAATCGGCTTCCATACAATTACTGTAAGCGCACCCGCACAAGGCTATTACAGACCCGGAAGTGTAGATGCCAATCTAACCATTGCTTACCATACTGCGATTAATCTGCAGGTAGATGATGTGTCGGTTACTAGAGGCGAACAATGGAACTTTACAGGTCGATTATTTGACTCAGATACCGCAGGGGCACCAGGTCTTTCAGGTCGAGAAATAATAGTCTCTCTTGATGGTGTAGAAATCAACCGAATTACTACTGGCGATGATGGAGTTTTCGAATTAGACTATTCAATTGGCTACCTAATCGCAAGAGGTGGGCATGATGTTAGATTCACCTTTGAGGGTCAAACATTCTACCTTCCAGTTGAGTATAACATGACGGTTTATGCAAAGGCAGATATCCAGATTGAAGTTCTTTGGGAAACCGATTTGATAATTCGTTCAGATGAATCAAAGGAGATTAAACTGGTTGGAAGGATTGTCGAAGTCGGTGGCGAAAGCAACGTCATTGAGGGTATGGAAGTGGTCTTGCTTTGGAACGGTTTAGCAGAACCTTCAATCCTAGTTTGGGACGAATCCACAGGCCACTTCGAACTAATCTCTCCAGCTCGCTCAACGATGCCCCCTGGTGAATTATCACTCACAATATCCGCACTCCCTGATGCTGATAGATTCCTAAACGGTGTCGATATTGAGCATATAGTCAACATCCGAGTTCCAGTGACATTTACATTTACCCCGGATAGCCATCATATCAAGGAAAACCAGAGGCGAATAAATGGTACAGTAACCGTTACCGCCAACGATACTGGGCTACCCGTTGAAGGCATTTCCATTGTCGCTAGACTCGTCAACCAATCAGTGATACATTTCCAAAATGTCAAACTCACCGATTCAAATGGCATAATGGATTATGATTTCACAATACAAAACCAACCAGCCTTTTACAACAAAAATAAGTGGGGGGAACTATCTCTACTATTCCAAACAGACTCTCAATTAATCAGTCCGAATGACCGTTTGTGGTTGAACAATGATTATTCTGGTATCGAGATGACTTACGAAGATCCAGCGCCTCTCTTCACATTCTGGCAAATTATTGCTCTTATCGGGATGCTCTTGATTTTAGGAACTCTCGTTGGATTAGGTTTGTCTCTCAGAAGACGCCGATTAGCGGCACTTGATGAGATTGCAGGTATTTTCAGTTATACGGCTGAGTTACTAGCTGCTGGAGACGAGATCCGAGAGGCCATATTCAATTGTTATGAGAGCCTTTGCAACATACTGATGAGAAATGGATTCCTTCGCCGAGACTTTGAAACTGTAAGGGAATTTGAAATGGCAATTAGAAAGGCCCTACCGATTAGTGAAGAAGCTCTTGTGGCATTAGATCGAATTTTCGAAGAGGCCAGATATTCGTCTCACAAGTTGGGAGATGGTCATAGACAAAATGCGCAGCATGCACTATCAATGGTATTGCAAGAAATTGATGAGTTACAAGACGTACCAGAGCGAGATTCTTTTGATCTCAGTGAAGCAGTCGCCTGATTAATCAAAATTCAGATGAAGAACTCCATCTGAAATAATTGCCGACTCTACATCCATTGACGCTGGAACTGAAAGTGTGCGAATCATCCCTCCGAAGCGTTCAGGAGCAATCACTCGGACTAATCTTCTTCCATCGTCTATTGACGTAGTTACCGAAAGTTCAGTTAGAGAATCCGTATCTAAATCGATATCAAATCCCGCTTTTGCCGCCTTTCTATCTAATTCTTCAAAGGCAACACTCTGTGAATCCAATGACCTAGAATGTTCCTTTGATTCATCTATTCTACCAGAAATCTGTGTCAATACCTCGTTATGATTACTTTTTGCCGATTCAAGATGCGGTAGGTCTGCCAAAAACCGTTGATGCATGGTTTCAGCGTCTATATCCAATCCTCTATCCAGATTGTCATCCAATTCTTCACCAAGGGTCTTGGAACCTTCAACTTCGACCTTCCGCCACATAGTCACTCAACCTTGCGAGGAATCCGACTTTCATGAATCCATTGACTGAATTTCACTCTATAGCCGGATCCGGAAAGCGTTGGAAAAACCTCTTGGCAAGACGACCAGTTCTCCCCGCGTCCTGGCTTCTCATCACCATTAGGTTTGTAGGGATGCAAAATCTGTATGGCTTTTCTCGAATTCTTTTTTCTAGGATTACTACAAGTGCTCTATCCTCAGATTTCCTGATTGGCCGACCAATCGCTTGTAGTACGCTGTTTACCGCTGGTTGATGGCTAGAGTATTTTCTTGCAGCGTTAACTCCAAATTTATCTTGGCAATAGTCTGTCAATGCTTTCTGTCGTGCACTTGGAGGAGGCACAGGTAGTCCAATACAAATTACTGCATCTAGTATATTTTCAGGATAATCAACTCCTTCTGCCAATTTACCAGAAAGAACTCCGCAAAGCATGATTCTGTCGTTAGTTCTACGTTTACGATATAGATTCTCAACCATTTCCCCGACTTGGCGTTTACTCATTCGGGAACTCTCCTTCTCTATCTGGACGCCCCATGGAATCCAGCGATAATCGTCCAGCACCATATCCAACATTGCATAACTTTGTGCAAATAACGCAACGTGGCCTGGTGTATTGCGTAAAACCTCTATTACATGGTCACGGATATTGTTCGTATTGGTTTCTCCACGTTCGGTATATCTTGAGGTGGTATTTTGGGCTACTAAAACAGGCCTTCTTTCCGACAAGAATGGCGAATCATAGTCCTTAGCAAACACTTTCCTTTCTTCATTTTCTGGTAGCCGCAATAAATCTCTATACATTTCAGCCGGAAACAATGTTCCTGACATTAGTATAGAACCGCGGCAAGAGGTAAAAAGAGGCCCGGAAACTACCCCTGGATCAAGTAGAAAAGATCTCACTCTAGGCTCATCAAGTAATTTATCAAAAACCAATACAAGGGCAGAAGAGTCTTCATATTGCCCACAGGTGGTAATGAAGGCAGCTAATCTTTCACTACTGGTCTCTCTTTCATCATCATCCTCATTTTCTAAATCTACGCGAACTGAGTATAATTGTGCAACTAGTCTATGAAGGCTAGAGAATCTTCCCTTTGGGTTTTCTTCTAGTGTTTCGTTAAGGATAGTTTCCATCTCTTCTAGTAGATTATTAGTCTCTATTTGCATATCTTCATCATCTGAGCGAGCTAATTCTTTTTCCCTTGCAGAGAACCAAGTTGGCATCTGAGACTGAAGCCGTTTTAGTGATCTTTCAGCCCATTCCATTTCGTCTAATTCTACATCTTCTCCTTTTGAGGCCGCCAATTCAATGAATGTTTCTAAGTGTTCTTGTACCTCAAATCGTGCATCTCGAAAGGTGTTAGAGATTATTCGACGTTCCATCCCATTACGAACTCTATCTGGCAAATTATGTGCCTCATCAACAATCAGAATGGTGTTTTCAATATCCACTCCCATAGAAGTTAATGATGCCTCTCTAACACTATCAATGAAAACGTGATTGTAATCACAAACCAGTACGTCACAATTTTTCACTGTCTCTCTAGCTGTTGCCCAAGGGCAGAGATTAACCCGTCTACTATTCTGAATCAAATCATCAACGTGAGTAGGCCTTCGCAGAATGTTTGCTTGCATATCAGCTCTCAATTCATCTCTCATCGAGGAGTCCAACTCATCTTCACAATCGCATTTACCGCTCATTCTATCGACATTGCGACACATACCTTCGCGACCGATTAGATCTACCAATTTTATCGAAGGCTCTGTTGTACCAAGTTTCTGGTTAATTTTTTGAACAGTGTCGACAACTATCCTATGCTGCGATTGACGACCTGTTAGGAATAATATTTTCAGATTTTCAGTAGAAGTTCTCAGTACGTTAATCGCACTGGCTAATGAGGCAGCGGTTTTCCCTATTCCAGTGGGGGCCGAAGCCAGCAAAGTCCCCTCACAAAATAGTGCCTCAATCCCATCGGTAATCATGTCCGACTGAGATTCTCTAACTTCGGGGTGAGCGAAGTACCTCGCCGAAGAATCGACTACTTTCGCGGTCATGGTTTCCAACCTGCTGATAGACCGCCCAAGAAGATTGGCTTTATCTATGGTGGAATTTGAACTAAATCAAATGCAAAAAATTCTGTGCAATTTGAAGGTTATACCGATTTGCCAAGAAAGGCTCAGCCAGTTGAATCTCTAAGAAATTAGGTGTGCCCCGCCCGAATTGGGCGGGACGGTGTGTGTTGAGTTTCAATTTTCACGATTCTCTAGATCGTGATGTCGGCTACGTGTTGAAAGGTTTGGTCTCTCTTTTCGAGGTGCGTCAGAGGGCGAGTAACCTACTGCGTTGGATAGTGTTGCTCTTTTTCGAAGACCATTGAATCCTACGGTAAGGATTGCTCGAGTAGAAGTTTGTGCGGAGGGGCGACTTTGCCGCCCCCCCGCGGAGTTTGAGTGCATCCCATTCTCACCCATGTCTCTCACCTCATTGTTCAGTCGAATCGTCAAATCGAGCACGAAGCTCTTCCAGGCGCTTACTTAGCACCGCGTCGACTGTCGCATCGTCAGTAGAGGAGCGCGCTATGTGTTCGCGCGCTGCATATCTTAGGACGACATCCGGTTGTTCTCCATGTATTCGACAAAAGTCGTCCAAGCGAACACTCAGGTCAGGACCTAATTCTACCTCGATGCGGGTGCCGGAAGAAAAAGCAGGTGTCGCCAAGTGTCTCCTAATGGCTTCTCGAATAACATCAGACTTGTTTCTCATTCCATCGAATCCAACCCTGCGCTCAAGTTCGAGCAAGTAGTCTTCTGGAATCCTTAACGAAATCATAGGGCTTTGGCCTGCCACTCCACTTTCCTCCTAAGCCTGTGAGAAAGCCTTAGGGTATTAAACGTATTGCAAATGAAATACAATTGAAATACAAATACTATAAAGTTACACGAATCTTCTCCAATCTCTCAGATGTTTCACCATCCATCTCTAGCAGTTCAGTTGAAGGGGGGTGGTTATCTCGGAATCGTGCAGGGTGTGTCATGAAGGTCATCAACGACACGATACATGGGCAAATTTCTCTTGATGGAGTCAGAGAAGAATTGCTATCTACTCCAGAGATGAACAAACTAAGCCACATCAAACAATTGGGCCTTGCTCATCTGGTATTCCCCGGAGCTCACCATACACGTTTCGAACATTCGCTCGGTGTATCACACGTAGGTGGGATGATGGCGGATGCAATGTCCTTAGATGAATCTGAAAAGACCTTGGTGCAAGTTGCTGGCATGTTACACGATGTCGGCCATGGACCATATTCTCACACCCTAGAACATATTTTGCATGAAAGGGGAGGGCTCGATCACATGTCAATTACCGAAGGAATAATTCTTGGTGAATACGATGTTTTACGAGAAGCCGAAGAGTCTAGTGTCGAAAATAGAAAAAGAATTCCAGATATTCTAGAATCTTACAATATTGAACCCGAAGATGTTGCAAGTTTAATCCGAGGTCCAGATGCAAAGGGCTCCGAGAGAACCCTACTATCCTGGACCGATGGGAAGGAAGACTTGGTGACAGAGGACAAAACCCTCGGTCATTTGGTCCACGGGCCAGTAGATTGCGATCAGATGGATTACTTACTACGGGATTCCCATTTTACAGGAGTTACGCACGGAATCGTGGATCATCATCGATTGATTTCATGTCTCAGAAGACATGGAGGGGACATTGCCGTAGAAGAAGGAGGACTTGCCTCTCTTGAAGGAATGTTACTTGCTAGAGGTTTGATGTATAGTGCAGTGTATTTCCACCGTGTAACAAGAGTTACGGAAGTTATGCTTAGTAGAGCCGTGGAGCGTTCAGAGGATTCGCTACCAGAACCAAAAGATATGCAGAGGAGTGTCGATGCCGAGATTTGGCAGGCACTTTACGAAGCGGGTGATTACTCCAGAGATATGATGCGGCGACTAAAATATCGTCAGATGCTTAAGGTTGCCACTAGTAGAAGACAGGGTGATTTATCAGAATCCCAAATTGAGCAATTAATTGAAATCGCCAATAGTTCGAAGAAGAGAAGAGAGGTTGAGGATGATTTAGCGCATAGAGCAGGACTCGACCCCGGATATGTTGCAATAGATGTGCCCAGTGTCAAACTCTTGTTATCTGAGCCTAGAATGGATGCAGTTGATATTCGAATTATTGGAGATGATGGTAAGACTCGAAAGATGAGTGAGCACACTCCAATCGCTGATGCACTAAAAAAGAGACAAGTTAGCCAAGCCGTGGTATACGTAATGACTCTCTCGGGCTATGAGAAATCGGTTGCAGAATTGACTGAAAGATATCTCTTTGGTTAATTTCAGTACTGCCCCTACGGGGCAGTCTGAACAGTATATTTAGGCACACCATTGAAAAGGTGACCTCCGGTCGCCGAAGCGTCCGGTGTCACACTAGAGAATCGGATACCAACGTCGGTGAACCAAATGGATAAGACGATGAAAGAAGTATATGATAGCGTAATTGCAAGAGATCCTAATCAACCAGAGTTCCATCAAGCGGTTGAGGAGGTATTGGAGAGTCTTGGCCCTGTTATTCAGCAACATCCTGAATATCTACCAGCTGTAAGATCTGTAGTAGAGGCTGAGAGAATTATTCAATTCAGGGTGCCTTGGTATGATGATAATGGTGAACTACAGGTAAATCGTGGATTTAGAATCCAAATGAATAGCGCTATTGGGCCATACAAAGGCGGACTAAGGTTCCATCCTTCGGTCAATCAATCAATCCTAAAATTTCTAGCCTTTGAGCAGGTGTTCAAAAACAGCCTTACTCAACTCCCAATGGGAGGAGGTAAGGGAGGCTCAGACTTTGATCCAAAGGGTAAATCTGACCAAGAAGTAATGCGCTTTTGCCAGTCTTTCATGATTGAATTGTGGAGGCATATTGGTGCAGATTGTGACGTTCCTGCCGGCGATATTGGAGTAGGTGGTCGAGAAATCGGATATTTATTCGGTATGTACAAGAAATTGCAAAACGAATTCACAGGTGTTCTGACTGGTAAAGGACTTGCGTACGGTGGTTCTCTAATTAGACCGGAAGCTACGGGCTATGGTACAGTATATTTCGCTAGAGAAATGTTGGCCACTCAAGGCAAATCCTTTGAGGGAGCCAAAGTTTCGATTAGTGGAAGTGGGAATGTTGCTCAATTTGCAGTCGAAAAGGTACTCGACCTTGGAGGAATTCCAGTCACTATGTCAGATTCCTCAGGTTGGATTCATGACCCGTCTGGAATTGATAGAGAAAAATTAGCCTGGATTATGGACTTGAAGAATAACCGTAGAGGCCGAATCAAGGAATACGCAGATAATTTTGAAGGAGTGGCGTTCAATCCTTCTGAACCTGAACCTGCTCTTAATGGCCTTTGGGGGGTTGATGTAGACATCGCTCTACCTTGCGCAACTCAAAACGAGGTTAATGGGGAGGAAGCCCAAATGCTAGTTGACAACAACGTAATTGCAGTCGCAGAGGGTGCAAACATGCCTTGTACACCAGAAGCGGTTGAAGTATTCCACAAAAATGGAATTTTGTTTGCCCCTGGTAAGGCCAGTAACGCTGGTGGTGTAGCAACTTCTGGGTTGGAGATGAGCCAAAACTCACTTCGACTTTCATGGACACGTGAAGAAGTAGATTCACGGCTTGAAGCGATAATGGTGAATATCCACAAACAAGCATCCGAGACTGCCGC
>CEWO01192678.1_pt1 | contig 26539 bp, 21 predicted proteins | sample 361561 | NCBI WGS metagenome assembly CEWO01 (sample SAMEA2623627, study PRJEB7988) | marine metagenome | isolation source: saline water (ENVO:00002010), including
TGAGTATCTATGCATCTAAATTATTGTGTAAAATATTTGCAATAATAGTATTTTTTTAAAAAACGCAACTCAATTGCGTTTTTTTATTGCGTTTTTTTTATTTTTGCTGTATGAGCTTAAAAAATAAAGCCTCTATAGTATCAAAATCTATTTTGTCTAAAAATGGAATAAGTAGAACTAGATTTAGAACCGATTTATTAAATCTATTTTACACAACAAAAGTATCATTATCAATTGATGATATATTAAAACATTTTCACAATTCAATTAATAAAGCAACTGTTTATAGGTCTTTAGAAAGTTTTGAAAAAAAAGGACTAATTCATAAAGTTCCTGATAGCAATAATTTGAAAAGATATTCATTATGCAACGAAGAAGAGTGTAGCGAAAGTTCTCATAACCATAATCATGGACATTTTATTTGTTATTCTTGTAATCAAACATTTTGTATTGAAGATATTAAATCTCCAGATATAACATGCCTCAAAGGATTTTATGTTAAAGAGTTAAAATTAACTCTTGAAGGATATTGTAGAGACTGTACAAAAATTTAATTATAATTGAATAATTTTTAAATATGCTAAAATCAAGTTCAATAACTTTTACATATGATGGGGTTAATAAATTTAATTTCCCTGATATTCAATTACAAAAAGGAGAAAATTTATTAGTGCTTGGAGAGTCTGGTGTAGGAAAAACTACCTTAATTCAAATTTTAGCTGGGTTATTAAAATCTGATTCAGGCAAGGTTGAGTTTTGCAATACTGATTACAATAAACTATCTACAAAAGAGATGGATCAATTTAGAGGGAAGCATATTGGTATGATTTTTCAGAAACCACATTTTGTTAGAAATTTGAACATATTAGATAACCTACTCTTATCCTTATATTTGTCAAAAAATAGACAAGATAAAAATCTTGCAATTCAACTTCTAAAAGAAATAGGGTTAGGAAATAAATTAAAAAGTAAGCCTAATCATTTAAGTCAAGGAGAGCAACAAAGAGCAGCTATTGCATTATCTGTAATTAAAAGTCCAGATTTAATATTAGCAGATGAACCAACATCAAGTTTAGATGATGCTAATTGTCAGAAAATAATAGCTCTTCTTAAAGATCAAGCAAAAAAGACAGCATCGCAATTAATAATAATAACTCATGATAACAGGTTAAAAAGTCAATTTAATAAATCAATAACATTATGAATATTAATCGTTTAGCATGGGTTAATATTATTTCTAACCCTTTTAATACCATTCTAAGCTTACTGTTAATGACTTTTGGCGTTGGAATAATTTCAATTCTACTATTACTGAATGATCATATTGAACAACAATTTCAAAATAACTTAAAGGGAATTGATATGGTGGTAGGAGCTAAAGGAAGTCCTTTACAACTGATTCTTTCTAGCATATATCATATAGATAATCCTACTGGTAATATTTCTTATAAAGAAGCTGATAAATTGACTAAAAACCCAATGGTTGATTTTACTATCCCTCTTTCATATGGGGACTCCTATAATGGATTTAGAATTGTGGGAACAACATCTGAATATCTTGAACTTTATAAGGCCAATTTAAGCGCAGGAAAAATATGGGAGCAGAGTATGCAAGTTGTTATTGGAAGTTTAGTCGCAGAAACTAATCAGTTAAAGATAGGTGATAATTTCTATGGAACACATGGATTGAATAACGATGGGCATGTTCATGATGAAAATACTTATAAAGTAGTAGGTATTCTTAAAAAATCAAATTCTACAATTGATAAATTAATTATAACAGATATAGTAAGTGTATGGGAGATTCATAATGGTCAAATAGATGAGAATCATTCAGATCACCAACATCACCATAAACACAATGATAATAACCACAAACATCATGATCGTATAGATAAAATCAGTACTAATGATTTATATAGTTCAGATGAGTTTATGATTACATGTATGTTGGTGAAATTTAAAAGTCCTGTTGGTCTTATTAAATTACCAAGAGAAGTTAACGAGACAACTAATTTACAAGCGGCTATACCTATTTTTGAAATAAATCGATTGACTAATTTACTTGGCTTTGGTGTTCAAACAATAAATCTAATTGCTTTAATTATTATACTTGTAGCAGGATTAAGTATATTTATTAGTTTATATAATTCTCTTAAAAAGAGACGCTATGAATTAGCTTTAATACGAGTGCATGGAGCTACTAAATGGCAATTGATCAAATTAGTTTTTTTAGAAGGATTAACTCTATCTTTTCTAGGAACAATTTTTGGTTTAATAATTAGTCGGTTAATTTTATTTATAACTCCTATTTTAGCTAATCAAATACAAATTATGAATAGCTTTGGATTTGGAGTAATTACGGATGAACTATGGTTATTTCTAATAGCATTATTTATCGGATTACTCGCTTCATTAATCCCATCCATTTTAACATATAAAATTAATATTCCTAAAATATTGTCAAATGAATAAGTATTGTGTATTTTTTCTTTTACTTTTTTCAAAATTTAGTTTTTCTCAAACAGAAATTAGTTGGCAAGACTTAGAAGATGTTGAGTTTTCAGACATGTATGTTGATTCAATTGGGGAATATGTTTTGTATCCACATTTTGGTTTTAATGTGCGAGAATTAGATCAGAAACAAATAGAATTGAGCGGGTATATTTTAGCTATTGATCCAGAAACAAACTATTATGTTCTTTCTAAAAGCCCCTTTGCTTCTTGTTTCTTCTGTGGCGCTGGAGGGCCAGAGACTATAGTAGAATTAAGTTTAAAATCAAATAAAGAAACTTTCTATATGGATGAATTTACAACTATAACAGGGGTCCTGAAATTGAATGCTGATGATATATATCGATGTATTTATATACTTGAAGATGCTCATGAAAAATGATTAAAATCAGTTTTTTATTCAATAGCATTATAAATCTAAATATTCTTACTTTTTAGTAGCTTTTAGATTAAATACATAAGGAGTGCTATTTATCTTTCTTTTTTCTAAAACATATTTTCCTTTTTCCTTTTTAATCATTCCATCCAGTAAAAATGGACTATAATCAAATTCTTCAAAATAGGTTAGTTTTAATCCATTAGATTCTAATGCTGAAAATATATTTGTTAGTGAATGGTTCCACCAAAATGTTTTGGTTACTAATTCTGGTCCTCCATCAGTATAAGTGCCATGCTGAATTTGAATGTCAGGATTTGGATCATAGAAATAATCGTATCCATTATCTTTTATCAGCTCTAAAAAAGGATGAAATTCCGTTAATAAAAATAGCCCTCCTTTTTTAAGATGTGTAGAAATAGTAGCTGCCCATGCATTTAAGTCAGGAAGCCACCCAATTACTCCGTATGAACTAAAAACTATATCAAACTGTTTATTAAGTTTTAAATCTAAAACATTACTTTCTATAAAATTAACATCAATATTAATTTCTTTAGCTAATTTTTTAGCTTCTCTTATTGCTACATCTGAAAAATCAATTGCAGTAACTTTAGCTCCCTTTCTTGCAAAAGAAATACTGTCTTGGCCAAAGTGACATTGCAGGTGAAGTAATGACTTTTCCTTTAAATCTCCAATAGCATTAAGTTCAATTGATTTTAATGAATCCTTACCGTTAATAAACTCCTCATTATTATAAAAATTAGACTTTATATGAATAGGGGTTCTTTTGTTCCACGCTTTTTTATTAGCTTCTATATGTTTTTTAAATTCAGTCAAGTATTAAATGTCTTATAATTTATATTATCCTAAAAAGTAATCCAAAATCAATTACGTGAGTTAATTTCTAATGTTAGTTGCTAATACAATTTTTAATTTTTTTCAAAAATCTTTAAAAAAAAATAACTAGCCAAGGATGTAAGGCCTACAGTTAGCAATACTGTTGCTCCTTGCCACGCCATAAGCTTGAATAAACAGCCAAATATTCCAATTGATAATCCAAAATTTTTAATCTTTTCCATAATGTAATTCCAAAATTTTTAATCTAAAAAAGCGGAACATCTTCTAAACATATGATCAGTTCCGCTTTTGTGGGCCCAGCAGGGCTTGAACCTGCGACCCCTTGATTATGAGTCAAGTGCTCTAACCAGCTGAGCTATGGGCCCTAATAAAAATTAAGTGCAAAACTATTAAAATTGTTCTATTAATTAGCAGATTTGCAAAATGAAAAAATACAACGCAATAATATTTGATTTAGGCGGCGTAATACTTAATCTTAATTACTTACTTACAATAAATGAGTTTAAACGATTAGGTATTGAGAATTCTAATGTTTTTTATTCTAAAAGCCAACAATCTAATATCTTTAACCAACTAGAAATTGGAGCAATTTCATCAAAAGTATTTATAAATAATATAAAAAAAAATATTCCTAAATCAACAGAAAAAGAACTTATATATGCATGGAATCTAATGCTTTTAGATTTACCAAAAGTAAGATTAGATTATATAAAAGCTCTTAAAAAAAAATACAAAATTTTTTTACTTAGTAATACTAATGCAATACATATCAATGCTATAAAGAATAAACTTGGGGCGCAGGAATGGATGAATTTTCATAATTTATTTGACAAAGTATATTTTTCACATATAATTGGAATAAGGAAGCCTGATCAAGAAGCTTTTAAAATTATTTTAAAAGAAAATCGTCTCAATCCTAAAGAAGTACTCTTTATTGATGACTCATTACAACATATCAAAGCCGCAAAAAAATTAGGACTAAATTACTACCATTTAAAGTTTGGAGATGAGCTCACATCTATAATTCCTGACATAGCTCTATAAGAACCCCGGCTGTATCCTTGGGATGCAAAAAACATATAAGTTGATTGTCTGCTCCTTTATTCGGTATATTATTTAAAACACGTATACCTTTAGTTTTTAGTCGCTCCATCTCCTTCTCTATATCATCTACTGCAAATGCAATATGGTGCATTCCTTGTTTATTATTTGATAAATATTTCGCAATTGGACTTGATTCTTCTGTTGCAGAAACTAATTCTATCTTACTATCTCCTATTCTATAAAAAGTTGTATTTACCTTCTCTGATTTAACTTCTTCCTTTTTATATGCCTCTTTACCAAAAACAATATTAAATATTTTTTCTGCTTCATATATATCTTCTACAGCAATACCAATATGTTCAATTTTTTTCATTACAGTATAATTTAATAATCCCAGAAATTTACATGTCTTTGGTTAAGAACAGATGGTAATTGAAAAGATATTGACAACTCATGAGTTCCGTTCTGGTAAGCATTTATATCATTAAAATAATGATCATAAGAATAAGTAAAGTGCATTTTCCCATATCTAAAGCCAAGTATTACACACATAGATTTATTTGTTCTATATCCAAGGCCAGTCCAAAACTGATTTTTTATAAAAACTCTTGTGCTAAAATCATACGCCATTCTTGTGATTTCTGTTTTTCTAAGCAATAATGATGGCTCTATAGAGATATCTCTATTATAGCCATATTTATAACCTAGGATTCCGATATAATTTCTATATAAATAATTTTTACTAAAACCGTCACCAGATTCTTTACTGAAATTAGATTGCATAATATTAAGCACAGAATATCCAGCATAGAAATGTGAACCATATAAATAAAATCCTGAACTAACATCCGCTAAAAAACGACTATATGTGTTAGATGTAAATGCTGGATCTTCTCCAGGTGGTAGATTACCTGCTTGTAAATCTAATGTGTAATATATAGATTTTATCCCAATTCCAAAAGCAAGATTAATCCTGTCTTTATCTAATGGAAGATGATAAGAGTAATCTAACTCAAAAACACTATTTCCGACCTCTGCTGTTTGATAATGATACAAACTTCCTCCTAATCCAGAACGATTATTTAAAGCTCCATGATAGCTAATATTAGCTGAAATTGGAGCTCCTTGAAACCCTAACCACTGCTGTCTTGTTACAATAACTAAAGGATTGTATGATTTACTTCCAGCTACTGCAGGATTAATGCCCAATTCATTTACAAAATACTGGCTATTAAAATTGTCTTGTTGTGCAAACGAAAAAAATGTAGTTGCTATAAAGAATAATATAAATATTGTCTTTCTCATTTATCTTACTATTGTTACAGTTCCTGTAAATGGTTCGTCTCCATTTTCTAAATTAATAATATAATAATATACATCTGACGGTAATCTTTTACCATTTAATTTTCCATTAAAAGCATCTTTCAAAGTATTTCTATAATCTCTTCCTCTATAAACTCTATCTCCAGATTTATTATAAACCTCTATTAAAGCGTTAGGATAAAACTCAATGTTTTTTATCTCCCAAAAATCATGATTAGAATCTCCATTCGGAGAAAAAGCTGAATATACTTCTAAACAAGTCTTTGGGTTATCAATTACTATTGCAGTATCTTGGAGACTACAACCCATTGCGTCTACTATCTCTATATAGTAAGTTCCTTCTAATAAATCACTAAGAATACTAGTGTTTTCTTTATCTAAATCAATAATATTATTAGGCCAATAAAAATCATATGGGGATGTCCCTCCAGAAATATATGCTTGTATATAGCCTGTATTATCATCCTTACATTCTGCATCGCCAATATTCATAAAACATTGTAATGGAGATGGTATAATTATTGGACATGGAATTTGAGATGAAACACAATTATTTAAATCTGTAATTGTTAGTCCATACCAGCCCGGTATTAAACCTTCTATTGAAGCTGTAGTTACACCGCCTGTAGACCAGCTATATGTATAAGGGGGTGTGCCGCCATATACAACAGTAGAAATATCTGCTGAATCCCCAATATCACATAATCCTGAAACTGTAAATTCTGCTGAAATCTCCAGAGGTTGTTGGATTGTATAATTAAAAGTATCAGTACATGGTACGGTTACATCATTAACGATTAATTGATAATTTCCTGCTAATAGATTAGATATATTTTTGACATTTGAAGAGAATCCAGATGGGCCAGACCATAAATATGTAGATGTAGAAGTATTACCTGTAACATTTACAGTTAAAGCACCAGAATTATCACCAAAACAATTTATATGAGTAGCCTCATCAAGTGATATATCGCATTGCGCTATCATTATTATAGGATTTAGAATGATAGCTGAAATAATTACTAGTTTATTCATTGATTTAAAATAATTTGCAAATTTAACATTTTATAATATATATCATTTAAAAAGTAAGAGTCTAATAGGAGATCATATAAAGCGCTTAACTTACAAAGAAGGCACTAACAGAATTTCTTACTATATATACAGAAACTCCATTAATTATTATCTTTTGTTTAATGACTTATTTGGGTGTAAAAAAATATCAAAAGAAATCATAGTTTATAAAAAACTATAGTAATTCTTTCCTACTAACTGTCCTACTAAAACAAAAAGCCCCTATAATCACTAGATTATAAGGGTATTTTGTTTGAGGTCTCGAGCGGATTCGAACCGCTGTAGATGCTTTTGCAGAGCACTGCCTAGCCGCTCGGCCACGAGACCTTAAGTTTTAAGCAGAGCAAATTTAAAAAATTTAATTATTGTAGCGAATTATTTTTGTTTTCCTTTTACGGTAACTGAAATTTTATCAAAAGATGCATTAATTGGAGGCTGTACCTTCTCAACCTCAACTTTTGCACTCCTTACTTTATCCAAACTTAATATTGCATCTAAAATTCTTTTAGCAGGTTGTTCAATCATATTTGAACGTATTTTCATTTGGTTCTTTACAATATCAATTATTTTCACATAGTCTACTGTATCTTCTAAATTATCAGTCATCTCAACTTGTGAACTGTCTATATCTATCCATACATTGACAATAAAATGTCCACCTAAAACACCTTCTTCAGGTAAATGCCCGTGGTAGGAAAAAATCTTAATTCCTTTAATTGTAATCAAACCCATTATCTAATGTTATTTATTGCTGTTTCCATTCTGCTTATTGTCTCTTCTTTACCTAATAAAGATGCTATATCAAAAATAGATGGTCCCATTCCTAACCCAGTTATAGCAACTCTAAATTGGGGTAGTAATTTCCCCATTCCTAATTTACTATCCTCTAAATAATTTTTAAACTCAATTTCTATGTTTTCTGATGTGAAATCTAAAATTTTTTTAATTCTTTTCATTAATTCCTTAAGCTGTTCAGGAGTTTCAGCATTCCACTTTTTACGAATAGTTTTTTCATCATAAGTTAAAGGTGCAATAAAATAATACCTGCCCTCTTCCCAAATATCCTTGATGAAAGTTGCTCTTTCCTTAAGTTGTTTACAAACATTTTCTACAAAATTATCTTCCGTATTAATCCCATTTTGATTTAAAATATCTTTAAATTCTTTTGCTAATTGTTTGTTAGGTTTTTTTCGTAAATATTGTTGATTAAACCACTTTGTTTTATCAAAATCATATTTAGCGCCAGCTTTCCCTACTCTTTCTAAAGAAAAGTTTTCAATTAATTCTTCCATCGAAAATATTTCTTGTGTTGTACCAGGATTCCAGCCTAATAATGACAACATATTTATAAATGCATCAGGGAAAAATCCACTTTCTCTATACCCAGTACTATATTCATCTGTTTCTGGATCTAACCATTGTGTTGGAAATACAGGAAACCCTAATCTATCTCCGTCTCTTTTACTTAGTTTCCCATTCCCATCTGGCTTTAAAATTAATGGAAGGTGGGCAAATTTCGGCATTGCATCTTCCCAGCCTAAATATCTATATAATAATACATGTAATGGTGCTGATGGCAACCATTCTTCTCCTCTTATTACATGAGAGATTTTCATATAATAATCATCTACTACATTTGCTAAATGATATGTCGGCATCCCATCAGACTTAAAAATAACTTTATCATCCATATTATTTGTATTTACAACTACCCATCCTCTAATAATATCGTTAAGTTTTACTTCCTCATTTCTTGGCATTTTTATTCTAATTACATATGACTCTCCTGCTTCCATCCTCTTTTTCACTTCATCGTCAGATAATGATAATGAATTCTTCATAGTCATTCGTGTAATAGCATTATATTGAGGAGATGGAATGCCAGCTGCCTTAATTCTCTCTCTCATTGCAGTTAAATCATTTGGTGTGTCAAATGCATAATAAGCAAATCCATCCTTTACTAATTTTTTAGCATAATCTATATATATATTTTTTCTCTCAGATTGCTTGTATGGGCCATAATTACCGCCATCAATAACAGATTCATCTAATTCTATCCCGCACCATTTTAAAGCATCTATCAAATATTCTTCAGCCCCTTTTACGTATCTTTTTTGATCAGTATCCTCGATTCGTAAAATCATTTTACCATTATTTTTTTTTGCAAATAGATAATTATAAAGTGCTGTTCTAACACCTCCAATATGTAATGGGCCTGTTGGACTAGGCGCAAATCTTACTCTTACCTCTGACATATTTATAAATAATTAAATGCCAAAGATAATGTATACAAAAGTAATCGGCTATTATTATCAGATAAAAATTGTAATTTTGCATACAGTGGAAAATTCCAAACAACATATCTTTAATAAATTAAATGAATTTATAAGTAAATTCTATAAAAACCAATTAATCCGTGGAGGTATTTATTCTGTATCAGTCTTAATTATTTTCTTCATTGTTTTCTCCGTTTTAGAGTACTTTTCTCAATTTGATATAATTGGTCGTTCAGTACTTTTTTGGTCATATTTAATTTTAAACACCTACATAATATACAAATATGTTATTATTCCCTTGCTGAATCTAAATAGATACGGTAAAGTGTTAAGTATGAAAAATGCTGCCGTAATAATAGGTAAGCACTTTAAAGAAATAGATGATAAACTATTGAATATATTAGAGCTAAATAATATGAGTGATAGTGATAATTCTTTAATTGAAGCTAGTATTAATCAGAAAATATCTTCAATTTCTGGATTCCCTTTTACAAACGTAATCAACTTTTCGGAAAATAAAAAATATGGAAAGTGGTTAGTTTATCCGATTATAATACTTTTTTTATTTCTCATTACAGGAAACAAACATATTTTAACTGAAAGTTCTGCACGCATAATAAAGCACAATACTTTCTTTGAACCAAAAGCTCCTTTTAATTTTATTGTTAACGAAGATGATTTAACAGTAATAATGCAGGAAGATTTTCATTTAAAGCTAAATGTTACTGGTGATATGATCCCTGCAATGGTAAGTATTGAAGTAGATAATAATACTTTTAATCTACAAAAAATAAGCAGTACAGAATATGAATTTGTATTTAATAATGTTATTGCTGATAAGACTTTTTGTTTTTCAGGAAATGGTTATAAATCTAAACATTATACACTTCGTGTATTACCAAAACCAACAATTATAAATTTTAACCTTTTTATTTCTCCTCCAACGTATACAGATTTAAAAGAAATAAAACTAACAAATATTGGAGATCTAAATATACCTGAAGGAAGTAAGGTAAATTGGTTATTTGATGTAATAAATACAGATCGATTATATTTAATAATAAATAAAAATAAATTTTTAGCAAAATCTAAAATAAAGAATAGGCTCCATTTTAATTATCTTTTTAATGAGGGCGAATCATATAAGATTATAACTGAAAACGACTTTGAAATATCTGACAGTATATCTTACCATATAAACATTATTAAAGATCAATATCCTTTTATTGATGTTGAACAAGAAATTGATTCAATAGCAGAAAAGATTTATTTTAGTGGGTCGTTAAAAGATGATTATAAAATAACTAAACTTGAATTATGTTATGAAATAATAAATAATGATAGTGTTGTAAATAATTCAATAAATGTCCCAATTAAGAAATTATCATCCCAAAACTTTTTTCATCAAATTGATTTTTCACAATTTAAATTAACTTTAGGAGATAATCTTAATTATTACTTTAAAGCATGGGACAACGATGGGGTAAATGGTTCAAAATTTACAAAAAGTACCCAATTCAGATTTACTATTCCAACTAAAGAAAAACTAGATGAACAAATAAAAGTTGAAGAAAATAAGATTAAAAATGATTTGAAATATAGTATTAAGATGGCTAAAGATATCAAAAATGATATAAAAGCGATAGAAAAAAACATGATAGAAAAAAAGAGTCTTGGATGGGAAGACAAGCAAAAAGTTAATGACTTAATAGATAAGCAAAAAGAATTACAAAATCATATTAGAGAGTTAAAAGAAAAAAATTTAGCAAAACAAAAAAAACAAGAAAACTTTAAACCCATTTCACCTGAGCTATTAGAAAAACAAAAAGAATTAGAAAAATTATTTGATGAAATATTAAATGATGAAACTAAAAAAATGATAGAAGAATTGGAGAAAATGATGGAGAAAATGAATAAAGAAGAAATGAAAGATTTGCTTGATAAAATGAATAAACAAAAATCCGACCTGGAAAAAGATCTTGATAGAAATTTAGAGTTATTTAAACAACTAGAATTTGAACAAAAATTAGACGAGATTATATCGAAATTAAATGCCGTAAAGGAGAAGCAAAAAGAATTAAAATCTAAAACCGATGAAAAAGATTCAAAAAACAATGACCTTAAAAATCTCCAAGAGGAGCTGAAAAATGAATTTGAAAATCTGAAAAAAGAACTAAAAGATTTAAATAGCCTAAACCAAGAATTAGAAGAAAAAAATAACATAGAAGACACTGGGAAAGAAGAAGAGCAGATCCTAGAAAAAATGAAAGAAAGTAAAAGTCATCTTGAAAAAAATAAAAAGAAATCTTCATCAAAATCTCAAAAAGAGATTTTAGATAAACTAAATAGCTTAGAAGAAAAGTTGCAAAATATACAAACAAGTTCCTGCTCAAATCAACAAGTAGAAAATTTAGAGGCCTTAAGACAGATTCTCGAAAATTTAATTCAATTATCAATAAGTCAAGAAGAATTAATGCAAAACTCCAAAACAACACCAAGAAATAGTCCCTCTTATATTGAAATAGTTAAGGTACAAAAAAAATTAGTTGATGATGCAAAAATTATAGAAGACTCTCTTTTTGCTCTAAGCAAACGTGTTGTTCAAATTCAACATAAAATAAATAAAGAAATTACGTCTATCAAAAATAATATGGCTGATGCAACTAAAAATTTAGAACAACGAATTATAAATAAAGCAACCTCTGATCAACAATTTGCAATGACATCAGCAAACAATTTAGCGCTTATTTTATCTGAAATGCTAACACAAATGCAACAACAATGCTCAACCCCATCATCAAGCAGTAAGCCTAGTAATTGTAATAAGCCTAGTAATGGCAAGCCATCATTGTCACAGCTTAAAAAAATGCAACAGAGACTAAATGACCAAATGAAGGGTGAAATGGGGAAAAAAAAGGGGAAAAAACTTAATAATGGCCAATGTAAAAATCTATCAATATTAGCTCAACAACAAGAAATAATTAGACAGCAATTACAAGAGTTAAGAAATGAATTAAATCGTAATGGTGAAAAAAATACAATTGATAAAATGATAAAGCAGATGGAAGAAAATGAAATTGATATTGTAAATAATAAAATAACACAACAAACAATAAGACGACAAGAAGAGATATTAAGTAGACTGCTAGAAGCTGAAAAAGCAGAAAGAGAAAAAGAAAAGGAATCAAAACGAGAATCAAATGAGTGGCAATATGAGATTGTAAATGATAATAAAAGCTATTCCGACTATAAAAAAATGAAAGAGCGTCAATTAGAATTATTGAAAACAAAGCCCGCTAAATTATCTCCATTTTATAAAAATAAAGTTACAGAATACTTTAATGAACTAAGCGAAGAACTTAATGATTAGTTTTAATTCAAATATTGATTTTAAACTTAAAAATAAGGTTAAGTTAAAAAAGTGGATTAATAATGTAATAGAAAAAGAAGGGAAAAAATTAAACTTTGTAAATTTTATTTTCTGTGATGATAACGAAATGCTAGAAAAAAATATTAGCTACTTAAATCATATGACATATACTGATATTTTAACTTTTGATTATACAGAAAATAATATCATTTCTGGTGATATAATTATTAGTATAGATAGAATTACAGAGAATGCTAAAACTTACAATGTTACTTTTAAAAAAGAATTAAAAAGAGTAATTATACATGGAATATTACATCTAATTGGCTACAAAGATAAAAGCAAAAAAGAGAAGAAGATTATGAGAGAAAAAGAAGATTTTTATTTATCTTTGCAATTATAATAAACTGATTATCAACTAATTATAAAATTGTTTCCCGTGAAACATATAGTTTTTGAACATAAATATGATATAATAGTAGTTGGAGGTGGTCATGCAGGTTGTGAAGCAGCACATGCTGCTGCTAAACTTGGGTCTAAAGTTTTGCTTATAACACAAAACTTACAAACTATAGCTCAAATGTCATGTAATCCCGCTATGGGAGGTATTGCTAAAGGTCAAATTATTAGAGAAATTGATGCCCTTGGGGGGATGACTGGTATAATTACTGACAGTTCTTCAATACAATTTAGAATGCTAAATACATCAAAAGGGCCAGCAATGTGGAGTCCAAGAGCACAATGCGATAGAATGATGTTTGCGCAAAACTGGAGAATAGCGCTAGAAAAAAATAAAAATATTAGTTTCTGGCAAGATACAGTATCAGGGGTACTGTTAAAAGATAACAATATTATTGGCGTAAATACTAGTCAAGGGTTTAAAATACATAGTAAAGCTGTAATATTATGTAATGGGACATTTCTAGGGGGTATGATGCATATTGGTAAAAAACAGATTTCAGGAGGCAGAATGGGTGAAAAACCGTCAATTGGCATTACTGGTCAGCTTATAGAATTAGGATTTACTCATGGCAGAATGAAAACAGGTACACCACCCAGATTAGATGGAAGAACAATTGATTATAGTAAAACAGAAGAGCAAAAAGGTGATGAAGTGCCTGGTAAATTTTCATTTTCAGATACTAATTATGTAAAAAATCAAAACAGTTGCTACATAACCTATACAAACGAAGAGTGTCATGATATTTTAAAAAATGGATTTAAAAATTCGCCAATGTTTAATGGAATGATCCAAAGCACAGGGCCAAGATATTGCCCTTCAATTGAAGAAAAATTAAACAGATTTTCTGATAAAAATAAACATCAATTATTTATTGAACCTGAAGGAAGAAAAACAATTGAAATATATCTGAATGGATTTTCAACTTCACTTCCATATGAAATACAATTAAATGCGCTTAAAAAAATAAAAGGCCTGGAAAACGCAAAAATGTTAAGAGCTGGATACGCAGTTGAATATGATTATTTCCCACCAACACAATTAAAGCATTCATTAGAAACTAAAATTATAAATAATTTATTCTTCTGCGGACAAATAAATGGAACAACTGGATATGAAGAAGCTGCTTCTCAAGGAATAATTGCTGGAATTAATGCACATCAAAATATTTCTAATAAAGAAAAATTTGTTTTAACAAGATCTGAAGCATATATTGGAGTATTAATTGACGACTTGATTACTAAAGGAACAGAAGAGCCATACAGAATGTTTACTTCAAGAGCAGAATATAGACTTTTATTAAGACAAGATAATGCAGATGATAGGCTGACAATGAAAAGTTACAAATTAGGACTAGCAGATGAAAATAGAGCTACTAAACTATTAGGTAAAAGAGAAAAAAAAGATGGCTTATTGAAATTTTTAAGTAAACAAAGTATTGATCCGAATAAAATAAATCCAATACTAGAAAAAAGAAATAGCGCTAAAATAAATCAAAAAAAGAAGCTAAAAGAAATTATAGCAAGACCACATATTAAAATAAATGACCTAATAGTGTGTGATCAATATAAAGACTATATTAAAACGAATCAAATAGACAATTTAGTATTGGAGCAAGCAGAAATAAACGTTAAATATCAAGGGTATATGAATAAAGAAAGGGAAGCTGTAAAAAAAATGAGTTCATTAGAAAATATTATAATTCCATCAAATTTTGAATATGATAAATTACATTCAGTTTCAACTGAAGCAAGAGAAAAACTTAAAAAAATAAATCCAAACTCAATAGGACAAGCTACTAGAATTAGTGGAGTTTCTCCATCTGATATTAATGTCTTATTAATTTATATGGGTAGATGAAAAGAATTCAACATTGTAAAGTATGTAACTCTAAAAGCTTTAAAATTGCTTATAAGTGCAAAGATCATACAAAATCTAACGAGTTTTTTAATCTTGAGATTTGCAAAAACTGTAGCTTTATTTTTACAAATCCACGTCCTAATGATAAAGATTTAGCTAAATATTATATCTCCGAAAATTATATATCACATACAAATAAAAAGGAGACATTTTTTGATAAAATGTATCATATAGTAAGAAAATATGCAATTAAACAAAAAGTGAAGCTAATAAATCAGTTCTCTAATAAAAAATATCATTTAGATATAGGTTGTGGGACAGGAGAATTTCTGTTTTCTTGTGCTAATAATGGTTACAAAGTAAAAGGTGTTGAGCCATCATCAATAGCAAGAAAACAAGCAATTAAAAACTATAATCTTGATGTTATAGAATCTGTAGATCTAAAAAAATTAAATAAAAATACTTTTGATACCATTAGTATGTGGCATGTACTTGAGCATGTTCCTAATCTAAATGAAACTATAAAAAATTTATCTTATATCTTATCCAATGAAGGTACAATATTTGTAGCTGTACCAAATCATTATTCATGGGATGCAAATTATTACAAAGAATATTGGGCAGCATGGGATGTGCCTATACATCTATGGCACTTTTCAAAAAATACTATTACAGAAATCTTTAAAAAACATGGATTTTATCTAGTTAAAACTAAACCAATGATTTTTGATGCATTTTATGTTTCAATCTTAAGTGAAAAATATAAATATCGAAAAAAGAATTTTTTAAAAGGATTTTTAATTGGATTAATTTCTAATATAGTTGCAATTTTAATCAATAAACAGTATTCAAGTATAATATATGTATTTAAAAAGAAGGATTGACTTAAAATAAGCGCCTCTAATGCGTTTTATTGTTACTATAGTGGTTCAACATTAAAATTATTTAATCTTTAATAATTAGCTTTCTTTATATATAACTGATAATCAACACTTTAGTTATTATGGATAAAAAATTGATAAAGATTTATAGTTACTACAAAATTTCATATTTTTGAAAATAATTAATAAAATACTATGAAAAAATTATTATTGTTAATTCTGTTTATAGGTAACATTTCTTTATCATATAGCCAATGTCCAACTCCAACTGGTCTATATGTAACAAACATTAGTCATAATGTTGCTACTGCTAATTGGAATTCGGTTTCAGGAGTGGATCATTACAGAATAAGAACTAGAGAAATTGGCACTACTAGCTGGATAAATCTTTTAAATATTGACTCAACAATGAATTCTAGACTTATACCTTTATTACAGCCAGCCACAACTTATGAGTGGAAAATTGAAGCATATTGCGATAGTTCTAATCAATTAAATTCAAATTGGTCACTAGTAGATACTTTTACAACTAATGTCTTCGTTGCAGCTCCTTTTAACCCAATCATAATAAACAGTCCATCAAACTTGCAATGCAATAATCCTACAAATCTTGTATTAAGTGTTAGCCAAAATGCTAACGAACCAGATATACAAACAAGCCAAATAACATCTGATGGTGGTTATTTTAATATTGGAGCGCTAATGCTAGGAGATTCGGTAGGTTTTGCTAATCTAATTACAACATTAAACAACGTATCTATTACAATATCATTAACATTAAAAGTCGGTCTAATAACGAGTCAAAATTACGCTATAATAAATGCTTTTGATAGCACATCTTCAATAGTTGGATTTTTTACAATTGAAAACTTAACCAATGGTATAAAAGTAACGACTTCATCTCCAAACGATGGTAACAATTATACTAGTTCTTATACCAGCGATCTTCATTTTAATAATATTTTTATAAACCCACCATCAGCAGGGCCTCTAAATTTTTATGCTAATATTTCATCTGAACTTGGAGACCAATTTAATGATACTAGTTCGGTGCAAATATGGTGTAACACATCAACTCAAGAGCAAGGCGTTACGAGCTCTAAACTTTTAAAAATTGTTGATGCGCAAGGTAAAGATTGTGATGCTGTAGAAAATAAATTACTTCTATATATTTATGACGATGGAAGAGTAATAAAGCGTATAAATATTAATAACTAACTAACATTGATTGATTCTAAAATTTTTTATATATTAGCAATCAATTAAGATTCAATAACTTAAAACATTTATTATGAAAAAAATACTACTTATTAGTCTATTGACTATATTCTCATTTAATCAATCAGTTGCTCAATTGGCTGATGGTTCAATAGCTCCCGACTGGACGTTAACTGATGTGAACGGAACTGCTCATAACTTATATAATTATTTAGATGGAGGCTATACTATTTTTCTTGATTTCTCAGCTGTATGGTGTGGCCCATGCTGGAGTTATCATACTAGCGGTGCACTAGAAGATTTATATATGAATCATGGTCCTGCTGGATTTCCTAATGTAAGTGCAAATACAACAGATGATGTAATGGTATTTTTTATTGAGGGAGACGCAAACCCAATGGCTTGCCTTCAGGGTACTGGATGTGGAACACAAGGTGATTGGATAACAGGAACACCATATCCAATTTTTTGTACTGACGGTACCGTAAATAATGATAATACAAAAAACCTATATGCAATAGGTTACTGGCCAACTATATATATGATTTGTCCTGATAGAACACTTATAGAGGCGGGACAAAGTTCAAATCCTTATAGTCTTGTTTCATGTAATCCAGCCGCAACATATAATAATGATCCTAGAGTAATGTCATACTCTGCTGCATCAGTTCAATGTAATGGAACACTAGCGCCTGTAGTTAGTATTATGAACAATGGGATTAACAACTTAACTTCATTAGATATAACAGTAGATGTAACTGGTGCTACAACATTTAATACTACTGTGCCATGGACGGGTAATCTAAATACATATCAATCAACAAATGTGGTACTCCCTACACTTACTGGTTTACAAGGCTATGAATTTGTTATGATTACTGTAAGCAATCCTAATAGCGGTGGAGTAGATGGAGATTTAAATAACAACGTAACTGGATTCACTTCATATCCTCCAGGATCTTCAACAGGCCTTGGGCAAATTACTGCATCAATTACTCAACTTGGAAATACTCTTACAGCAAACGCTGCTAACGGAAATGGGCCATACACTTATACCTGGAATACAGGAGCAACAACACAAACAATAAGTCCAGGAGTTGGGGGTAGTTACTCTGTAACAATTGAAGATGCAAATGGATGCGTTTCAGACCCAGTGGCCTTTATATTAACTCTTACGACTAGTCTAGATGAAATAAATATTAATAATCTTAATGTTTATCCAAATCCATCAGAAGATGAATTTACAATAACTTTTAACAGTAAACTATCGCAAGGTTACAATATAAAAGTAATAAATATGCTTGGAGAAACTATTTATTCTGAAGAACTAAAAGATTTTATAGGTCCATATACAAATAAAATTTCGATGGATAAGTATTCTAAATCTATTTACTTTCTTGAAATAGAAACAGATAAGGGAAAAGTTAACAAAAAACTTATTCTGCAATAAACTAAAATGATTACTCATAAATTTTAAAAAGGCTCAAATTGAGCCTTTTTAATTTTATGTTAATTATACTAAAAATAACATCTTCAGATAAATTGAATCTATTTTTTGTGACTCAGGGAGGATTCGAACCCCCAACCCTCAGAGCCGAAATCTGATATTCTATCCAGTTGAACTACTGAGCCATTATAAGCAAAAATAACATTCCTCTTGTCAATAATTACAATTTTTAATAGATTATAAAGTTATCTCCTAATAATATTTTATTATTGTATATCAGATTTTTATTAAATTTATGCGAATCTATTTATCCTTTTTATTATGTTGTTGCACATTGATCCTAAAAGCTCAACTAACCGAGATAGGTAGTTGGAGAGATCATCTGCCATATCATAATTCAACATTTATATGTGAAGTTGAAGATAAAATATTTTGTGTTACAGAAAATGGTTTATTTTATTTTGATAAAATTGATAATAGCATAAATAGAATGTCAAAAGTAAATGGATTGTCAGATGTAGATGTTAAAAAATTAAGCTATGATCCCAATAACAAGAATCTATTAATTATATATAAAAATTGCAATATTGATATCTATAATGATGGACAAATAACAAATATATCTGATATAAAAGAAGAGATGATCCTTGGCGAAAAAACTATAAATAATATTTTTTATAGAGATGATATTGCATATTTAGCATGTTCATTTGGATTAGTTTTATTAGATACAAAATCTAATGAAATAATTGATACCTATAAAATAGGTCAAGAGGGTAATATTGTAAAGATTAATGATTGTACTTTTAACCAAGATTCTATTTATACAGGGACTTCAGAGGGTCTATATAAGGCAAGTATTTATGATGAAAACCTTTCTGACTTCAGAAATTGGTATAAAGAAACGAATTTTGGAATTGGATTAGACTATAATGCGTCATTTGAATATATTACTAATTATAATGGAGAAATATATGCAAAATATGCAGATAGTATTGTAATTAAATATGAAAATAATTATTGGCAAAAGCACATGATTTTTAACCAAAATATCAATCACCTTCACACATCATATAATGCTCTTTTTATAGTTTTTGATAGTGAAATTCAAATCTTCCATGCAGATGGAAATATTGAAAATATTTCCCAGAATATTTCTTCAGCCTATCATGCTATATATGATAAAAATGGAGATGTATGGGTTGCTGATTATGATAAGGATCTACTAAAATATAATTCTACGAATTTTGATCAACAAATTGATCCTGCGGGTCCAAGAACAGGTAATGTTTTTAAACTGCTAACCAATAATAATGATTTGTGGGTTGCTCCAGGAGGTTATTATAATAGTAGAGAAAATATATGGAATTATGATGGGGCATTCTTCTTTGAAAACAATTATTTTTGGGATTATAAAAGTAGTAGTGAAATTGGCGGCGCGTATGACGTTGTCAGCATAGCAGCTAACAATAAAAATAATTCTGAACTATATTTAAGTAGCTGGAATGGAGGTATCATAAAATTAGAAAATAAAGAGTATATAACAACATATAACTATTATAATACAAATGGGGCATTAGATACTGTAAGTATTGCAAACGTTAATGGATGGATTAGAATTTCTGACCTCTGCTTTGATAATTCACAAAATTTGTGGGCTATAAATTCACTAGCACAAAATCCTTTAGTGGTTAAAAATAGCTACGACGAATGGTTTTCATATAGAATTAATGGTATTGATGGGGCCACGAACTATTTTGAAGATTTGATAGTAGATAATTATGGTCAAAAATGGGGGATTATCAAAAACAATGGTCTTTTTGTTTATGATGATAAAGGTACACTTGAAAATTCAAATGATGATGAAACTCAACTCATTAATACTAATGTTGGCATGGGGAATCTTCCATCTTCAGAAGTCTATTGTTTGGAGATAGATATGGAAAATAATATTTGGGTTGGTACAGATAAGGGGATTACTGTTTTTTATTCTCCAGAGTTAGTATTTTCTGGGCAAAATTTTGATTCACAACAAATACTTATTCAGCAAGGTGAGTATGGTCAATATTTATTAGATACTGAAACAATTAAATGTATTGCAATAGATGGCGCAAATAGAAAGTGGATAGGAACAAATGGTTCTGGGGTATTTTTGCTATCAGAAGATGGAACAAATGAGATTCATCATTTTACATCAGAGAATAGCCCATTATTTTCTAACAATATTATTGATATCGCTATAAATAATATCTCTGGAGAAGTATTTATAGGTACTGAAAAAGGTATTATTTCCTATAGATCAGACGCAACAATAGGGTATGATTATCATAGTGCTGTAGAGATTTTTCCAAATCCAGTAAAAGACACATATAATGGCAAAATAGCTATCAATGGGCTTGTAAATAATTCAAATGTAAAGATTACCGATATTAATGGTAACCTTGTATTTGAATGTTACGCAAATGGTGGTCAGGCAATATGGAATGGGAAAATAAAAACTGGTGAAAGGGCAAGTACAGGTGTTTACTTGGTTTTTAGTACAAATATAGATGGTACGGAAACACTGGTGTCAAAGATTCTTATCATTAAGTAATGATAGAAAAAACTCAAGGTATTGCTCTACATTATAGCAAATATTCTGAAAGCTCCGTAATTGCTAAAATTTTCACTAAAGATTTTGGGCTCAAATCATGTATTATAAATGGTGTTAGAAAAAAGAAATCAAAATCAAAACTTGGTTTATTAAGACCCTTAACATTATTAGATATAGAAATTTATGAAAATTCAAAGCAAGGACTAAAAAGGGTTCATGAAATTTCATTAGCAAGGGTATTAGAAAAGATTACATTTGATATAAAAAGGACGTTGATAGCAGTTTTTATATCTGAAGTGTTATTAAAGACTTTAGTTGAAGATGAAAAGGCTGAAGATTTATTTTTTTATGCTGAAGATTTAATAGATAGTCTAGAAAATTTAGAACGAATACCGAATACTTTCCCATTACAATTTATGATTAATTTAAGTTCTTTCCTAGGGTTTTATCCATCAAAAGAAAATCACAATATGAAATATTTTGATTTAGAAAACGGATATTTTTCTAATAAAATAGAAACTAACTCACAATTTATCTATGGAGAAAATTTAGAAAATTTTAAATCCATATTATTTGGTGAAAAAAAGAATCTCCCGAAAAAAGTTAGAAAAAAATTACTTCTAATTTTGCTAGACTATTATAAGTTGCATTATTACGAATTAAAAAATTTAAAATCTCATAACGTTATTGAAGAATTAAATGAATAAAAACATACTATTTTTTATTTTTTTAACTTGTCCATTTTTATTATTTAGCCAAGAAATCCTGATATTAGACAGTCTCTTTAGAACTCCTATAGAAAATGTTCATCTAATTAGCAAAGAGATTGGTGTAAGTACAAATAAAAAAGGTGTTGTTGATATAAGTAACTTTAAAAATTCTGATTTAATAGAAATATCCCATTTATCATATAATTCAAAATTATTAATCAAATCGGAATTAAGAAACACCATTTTACTTAAATCCAAAATGAAGATTCTTGAAACAGTAGAATTTATTGATGAAAAAAAATCAGTTATAGGATGGGAAATTATTGGCGGTAAAAAATTAACTGCAAAAAATATTGTTTCAAAATCAACGGCAGAGCTGCTTACTAATAATAGCGGAATAACATTACAAGAAAGTCAACCTGGTGGTGGAAGCCCAAACTTTAGAGGAATGGAGGCTAATAGGCTATTATTAGTTGTAGATGGGGTTACATTAAATAATGCAATTTATAGAAGTGGTCATTTACAAAACAGCTCAAGTATAAACCCATTCTTTGTGAAAAATATCAATATACTTTCTGGACCTGCATCTGTTGCGTATGGAAATGGAGCTTTGGGAGGAGCGCTACATTTTAATACAATTTCTAATAATCAAAAAGAAAATAATATTATCGTACACCAACAATACGAAACTTCTTCTAATGGATATATTTTTAATTGCTTATTAAATTATAGTAATGAGACTATATTAAATACTTCAGGATTTTCTTTAAAATCATTTGGTAATTTAAAAATGGGGAAGAATAGATTACATAATTATACTAAATGGGGGAATGAACCCTTTATAATAAATAATAATCGTCAATTATATACAGATTTTGAGCAGATTGATTTGATGCATAAAACTATTTTTAATATTAATAATAAAAATAGTTTGTTACTTAATTATCAATATTCAACTACTTTAAATGTTTATCGTTTTGACAAAATGAATGACTCTAATGCTTTTGGTGAGCCAAAATATGATGAATGGTATTATGGTCCTCAAAAAAGATTTTTTCATACTATTTCCTGGAAGAATATAGCGCCGAAAAAGTTATATGATGAATTTAAACTAACATTAGGATATCAAAAATTAGGTGAGTCTAGACACCATAAAAAAGTAGAAGAAACATTGATTTCCAATAGATATGAGAATGTAAATGTATATGATTTTTTAATGGATTTTGACAAGAAATTATATAAAATATCTTTATTATATGGTGTTGGAATACGATATCAAGATGTTCACTCAAATGCAGATTTATCCAATGCCAAAAATGAGAAGTTTTACAACCAAACACGTTATCCAAATGGAGGGAGTATAGTAAATAATTATTTTGCTTATAGCCAAATAAAAATCCCTTTAGCTAGCAAATTAAATTTATTGCTAGGAGGTAGGGTAAATAAAAATCAATTAACCGCTAATTTTGACAATAATAGTTTTATTTTTTCTCAAATAAGAAATAGTAACCGTTCAATTATTAAATCCCTACTTTTAGATTGGAAGATTAATAATTATACCAAAATTAAAGCCTCTTATTATGGTGGTTTTCGAAACCCAAATATTGATGATATTGGTAAAGTTTTTTCAAAAAATGATAGGGATGTAGTTGTTCCAAATAAAAATCTTCAGCCAGAATATAGTGACAATGCTGAGCTTATACTAAATTTTCAATACCCTACACTAGAAATTCAGATGCAAGTTTTCAATACCAAATTAAACAATGCTATTAGCAGAGTATATAGTAAATTAGATGGATTAGATAGTATTGTTTATGACAATGAACTAATGAGAGTTCAAATGAATAAAAACATTGAATCTGCAAATATACAGGGCTTTAGTTTGTTTATAAAAAATAATTTGTTAGATAGATTAAATATAATCTCAAATTTTAATTACCTAAAAGGTAAGGGGTCAACTGAAAGCCCAATAGCCCATATACCTCCTTTTAATGCAAGTGTTACAATTAATTATATATATAAAAAGAATACACTTAATTTTTATACTAAATACAATGCTCATAAAAAAATTGAAGAATATGACATTGCTGGTATTGACAATTTAGACGAGGCTACTTTAAATGGGAATCCAATGTGGTATACCTTTAATCTCTACTACAGTTACAAAATTAATGAATCCCTAAATTTTGCATTTTGTATTGAAAATATACTTGATATTCATTATAAAAGATTTGCTTCTGGTATAAGCGCTAGTGGTAGAAATTTAATTTTATCTTTGTCATCTAAATTCTAAACTAAAAATGAAAAAAATTTTATTAGTTTTTGTGTCAATTACTATATACAGTATGGCTATTTCTCAAATTTGGGAAGATCAGCTCTTAATTCAAAATCAGAATGCAACAATTGAAGATAAAATCACTGCTTTTGAAAATTATAAATCCAAAAATCCATATGTAAAAGGTAATGGGTATAAGCCTTATGAGCGTATATTATACTTTCTAGAAAAAAGGATACCAGATAATGATGTTTTTCCATCAGATGCTTTATTTATAGAATGGCGAAAAGAAAAAGAAAAATTAATTAATGCTAGACATAATTCTTCCTCTAATTGGGTTCCTTTAGGTCCTTTTGATACTCCTATTATAGTGTCTAATGGAAAAAAAAGAGGAAATGGAAGGGTGAATGCAATATCATTTGATCCTTTTGACCCTGATATTATATGGTTAGGAACGCCAGGGGGTGGGTTATGGAAGACTATAGATGGAGGTAATAATTGGACAACAAATACTGATAATCTTCCAGTAATGGGTATTTCCTCTATTATTATTCATCCAACAAATAATCAAATAATGTATATCGCAACTGGAGATGGAGATGGGGCAGATACATATAGTATTGGTGTTTTAAAGAGTTTGGACGGAGGTAATACATGGAATACGACTGGTTTAAGTTATGGCGTTAATCAAAGTAAACGAATAAACAAACTAATTATAAATCCTAATTATCCAGATAGCTTAATAGCTGCTACAAATAATGGTATTACAATATCTCCAGATGGTGGAATAACCTGGAATAGTACACTTACAGGAAGAATAAGAGATATAGAGTTTAAACCAAATAATCCTTCTATAATTTATGCAGCGCTTGATGCGTCAAGTGGCGCTTCTAAAATTTATAAAAGTACAAACGGTGGAGCTGGATGGGCTATTTTAGGGGGTGGACTACCAACAGGGGGTTTAGATAGAATTTTATTAGGAGTAACTCCAGACAATCCAGATGTCGTATATGCCCTTATTGCAAAATCTGATGCAGGATTCTATGGTTTTTATAAATCAAATGATGAAGGGGTAAGTTGGTCAACACAATATGATTGTCCAGACCCAAATAATGGCTGTAATATACTAGGTAGAAAAACAGACGGAACATCTGTTGGTGGACAATCGTGGTATGATATGAGTTTGGCAATATCTCCTATAGATGAAAATATTATTTATGCTGGAGGAATAGCTCTGTGGGAATCTAATAATGGTGGGCTAAATTGGAATATTGAAGCTAGTAGTGGTAGTGGAAGTTATGCATATATGCACGTAGATCAACATACATTAGAATATAATCCAATAAATAACTCATTATACGCCGGAAATGATGGCGGAATCTATAAATATGTAGATTTCTTAAATGATTGGGTTGATATTAGTGACGGATTAGAGATTTCACAATTTTATCGTTTAGGTATTTCTAAAAGTAATAGTGATATTTTAGTTGCTGGGGCACAGGATAACGGTACTGAAAGGCTATCTTCAAATTATTGGGATGCGATTAGAGGCTCTGACGGTATGGAGTGTATTATTGATCCTTATGATGTAAATACTATATATTCATCATCACAATATGGAGGAATAAAGAGAACATATGATGCCGATAATCCAAGTGGAGCAACATGGTCTGACTTTAAACCTGTAACATATGACGGAGCCTGGGTTACTCCATATAAAATGCATCCATTAAATAATAATATGATAGTTGCTGGTTATGATGAAGTTTATAGAACTACAACTGGTGGCGCATTTTGGGATTCTATTTCAAATCTTCAAATAGGTCAATTAAGAATAATTGCTTTAGCGCCATCTGATGAAAATGTAATCTACGCATCTACATATGCTACATTATACGTAACATTTGACGGAGGAATTAACTGGAATAGAATTGATAATGGTCTTCCAAATTCTATTTCAGATGTAACGGTTTCAGCAAATAATCCAAATTGGGTTTGGGTAACTTGTTCAAATTATACTAATGGAGACAAAGTCTATGAATCAACAGATGGGGGAAATACCTGGTCTAATATTTCTGGCACAAATCTCCCTAATTTGCCAGTAAATTGTATAGTATACCAAGATTTAACTAATGACGACTTGTATATTGGTACTGATATTGGTATTTATCATAAAGATAATACTATGAGTGAGTGGCAACCTTTTATGACTGGCCTTCCAAATGTAGAGGTAGCTGAATTAGAAATACATTATGGGTCT
>CEWO01170565.1_pt1 | contig 26491 bp, 21 predicted proteins | sample 361561 | NCBI WGS metagenome assembly CEWO01 (sample SAMEA2623627, study PRJEB7988) | marine metagenome | isolation source: saline water (ENVO:00002010), including
AATCCCGGCTGAGTCCGTGAACACCTTCTCGAAGCATTCCGCGAGTGCGGCTGCTCCTTCTTCTCCCACGTCGTTGTCTGATAAATTTACAGCCTCGAGCGTTGGTACCTCCGCGAGGATATCCGCGATGGCGGACGCGCCTTCGTCGCCTAGTCCGTTGCCTTTGAGATTTAAGCTCACGAGCGATTTACACCCCACTAGTTCCTCGACGAGATCCCAAGCGCCACCATCGGCTATTGAGTTCATCGCCAGACCTAGATGTTTCAACTTGGGACACGCCGCAAGCGACGACGCGAGGGCGGCAGCGCCGACGTCGCCTACGCCGTTGCTTCCTAGGTGCATTGTTGTCAGATTTTTGCAAGATGGAAGCGAAGGAGCCAACCACGCGAGTCCAGGATCGGTTAGTGAACACCCGCGTAGGTCGATGTACTCGAGATCAGGAGTGCCAACTGGAAGTGCTTCCGCGAGTTCCGCTCCGCAAGCAGGACCAATTTCATTCCCGCTGAGAATCAAGTGCGTCAACAAAGGTGTCTTCCCAAGACGAAGTGCGGTGGCGATGTCTGACAGACCGAGCGCGGTGATTTCGTTATTGGACAAATTCAGCGTCGTGAGTGATCGCGGGAACGCCCTCGCGAGTGCTGCCGCTCCTCCGTCACCGATGTGGCAGTGTGCAAGAGTCAACGAAGAAAGCGCGGCGCAAGAAGCGAAGCCGACGGCGAACGCCTCTGCGCCAGCATCACCGAACGGGTTTCTCGACAAGTCCAGGGTGTGTAAATTCGGGCAAGACGACGTGAAATCGCCAACCACACCCGCGGCAACGGAACCTATCTCGTCTCCATTAGCGTGGAGCAGAGCGAGCGACGGTGCACACGAGGACAACCCGCGCGCCATGGAAGGCCATTTGTCTCCGATCCAACACTCGCGCACTGTGAATTTTGACACGCTTCCACAGAGAGGCGACGCACCAAGTGCCTTGCTGAGGACTTCAACTTGATCTTGGGTGACGGCAAACGGGCCAGTCGCGTCGACGATAAGAGACCCTGCGGGTGAACGTTCATTCCCCAACCCGGCAGCACGACATGTTTCCGGTAAAATGTCGTCGATGTGCTCGGGACCGATGGTAACCTCGAGCACATGCTCTCGGGTGACGATCGACGGCGGCGGTGCAATCTCCTCGACTTCGTCATCATCACAATCACCAACACACCGTATCAGAAGTAAGCACGTTCCTCTCGGCAGCGAATGCCCATCGAATGAAAAGTCAACCCCCGACGGTGAGAACGAACGCAGCGGGACGACCTCCGCGGCGAGTTCCAACTCACGGAGCGCGTCGTAAAGCGCCCTGTCCACGGCGGGCCAGCGCGGGATGTACGCCAACGCCGTCACCCCGCGCGTCTTCGCCATCGCGAGCTTCGCGGTCTGAAGGAACGTCCTCGCGGAGGTCGCGGAGTACACGACGTCGCTGCCGAGGACGACGTCGAACGCGCCGCGCTCGAGGACGTCGTCTCGCGGGTACAGCTCCGCTCCCCAGGCGACGTTCGCGACCCTCACGGCGTCGCCCGCGCACGTCATGTCCGCGGCGTTGAGTTCAACGTTGCGTCGCAGTCGTTCCACGACCATGTCGTTGCTGTCCGTGAGGACGACCTCCTTGCACACGCGCCCGGCGAGAAGGCCGGGGACGCCTATGCCAGCTCCCAGCTCGAGAACACGCGAATCTCGCATCAACCTCTGCCCTCTCTCGGATAGTATGAAGTGGCACAAGATCGGCAGCGCTTGCCACGCGACGTGCCCGGTCTCATCGCACGCTCGGGACGACGTCTCCTCCGGAAATTCTGCCGCGCGTTCGGCGTGGACGACAACCTGCGGCGCGGACGAGGTGGTGAGAACTGGAAGGGCTGACGAGATTCGTAACAACGTGCGGGAACACACCGTCTCGCCGCCGCGATTGAAGACGTACTCCGCGGGAACCGACGTCATCGCACGCGGGCTGAAGCGACGGTCCTCGATGGCCTAAACTCGCCACCCCATCGGTTCGGCGCTCTCGAGGAGGCCTCGCGGCGAGACGCGAAGTGAACGAGTATACGCGTCAGCAGCAAAAATATCGAGTCTTCGTTTTCTCGTTCAAAGGACGTCACTTGTCGGATTCACTCGCGTGTATTTCCGCGTGCGACCACGGCACGCGGTAGGGCTGCCGAAGTCAAGATGCCACCAAAAAAGAATCCCTTATGCGCACGAATAAAGCGGCTCATGCAAGCCGACGAGGATGTCGGAAAGATTGCGCAGGCGACTCCAGTTCTCATGGGTACGTTTCCATCAACCCCAAGAAATCGCGCTTCAAATCCCCACTTCTACCGAGTTTTGTAAAGCACCACGCTGATCCCCTGCGTCCTCTCTCACCGCAGTACGAGCGCTGGATTTATTCGTCGAGGAACTCATGAACGCAACGACGAGCATCGCGACCGCGCACAGCGCGAAGACGGCGAGCGCTGGGCACTTGAGGGCGGCGATCATGGGGAACGAAAAATTCGACTTTTTGAAGGACATCGTCGAAGCTGTTCCAGATCTTCCACAGCCAGCGGCGGCGGACACGGTCGCGCACGGTTCTCTCGACGATGAAATTGTGGTGGGATCACTCGACGGTCCAATCGATGAAGAGCCGCCAAAACTTCCGCCGAAAGAGCCGACGAGGGCCGGTAAACGAAAGAGAAAACCGACGCCGAAACAGGAGGAGTTGGACGAGGAGGAGGACGACGCGCTTCCCGCGGCGGCGCCGGAGGTGGTCGAGGAACTGGCGCCGGAGCCGGCGCAGCCGGCGCCCGTGGTAGCGACGGAGGGAACGCTGGGGGGATCAGGAGAGGGTGAACCTGTGCCACCGCCTGTCCTACCTTCCGTCGGAACGCTGGGCGACTCGGACGACGACTACGACGACTTGTGACAGCGTGTGATAAACTCTATCCTAACTTTCTTCACGCTTCTCGTTCCGGTTCCGGCTGCTGCTGCACCGGCTGCGCGATCGCGGGCGCGAGGGCGGGAATACTCTGAGGAGCGGTGCCCTGCTTACTCGCTCCCTGGTTACTGTTCGCACTCCTAGATTGGTCCACGCGCGGTGACGTCGGAAGCGGGTTAAACAGCGCGTTCTCCTCTGGCTCGAGCTCGAGCTCGAAAAACGGGTGCTTCAACGCGTCCGCCGGGGTGATTCGGTCCTCTGGGGTGAACTCGAGGAGCTTGTGCAAGAGGTTCGTGAGGTGCTTCGCCGTCGCTCCGTCCAGTCGACCGTAGATGATGTCCTGCAGCCTATCCATCTTCATCACCGCCCGCTCGCTCTCTCGGCTTTGGCTCCCCTCCGGCCAGTTCAGCTCTTTTCCGTTGCGGAAGTACTTCTGCGCGTGTCGATCCGCGCGGGAAATCACGTTTCTCCCAATCGGCCCGAGTAACACCTCCATCATCGCGAGGTGTTCGAGGTTTTCGTGCGTCTGAAACAGCGCGTCACCAGTGAGCAGCTCGACTAAAATGCACCCGACGCTCCACACGTCGCACGAGTACGACCAGCCCATGCCGAGGATGACCTCGGGGGCTCGGTAATGACGCGTCGACACGACGGTGGAGTGGTACTGGTTCTCGAACGTCGCGCTGCCAAAGTCGATGAGCCTGATCGTCGGGTCCGTGGGAACTCGTTTAGTGAACTTGCTCCCCGACGACACCGGGACGCGCTGGTACGCGCTAGAGAGCAGGAGAATGTTTTCCGGCTTCAAGTCCGTGTGCACGAGCTTCAGCGAGTGCAGAAACGCGACCGCGCGTAAGAGCTGGCGGCCGTAGTTTTGCACGAGGTTCAGCGAAAACGGCTTGTAGTGGTTCTTTCGAAGGAACTCGAAGAGACTCAGCCCACACTTCTCGAACACCATGCATATGTGTCCGCGGTAGTCGAACCAGCTCTGCATCTTGATGCAGTTGTACTTCCCTTCCGGGTCGGACTTTTGCACCGTCTTCAAGACGTCGATCTCGATCATCGCGGCGTCGCGGTACTTTTGGACGTTCCGAATGATCTTCACCGCGCAGTAGCTCCGAGACTTTCGGTCCCAGCACTCTAAGACGCGTCCAAACGTGCCTTCTCCTAGCGGGGCGAGAATTTTATAGTACGGCGTGATGCTCTCCCCGAGTTCGTACTGCAAGTGGCCGTCTTTGTCGTCCGGGCGATGCGGCGGTGATTGATGCACTTTCCCAGACCCGGACGTGCCTTTCGACGACGTCGCGCGATTCGTCCCTTCCACCGTCTCCGCGGAAGCGCCCGAGGTTTTCCTCTCCACGAGCGCTTCTTCCTCGTCTCTCTTACGCTTCTGCGAGCGCGTCACGGCCGCGTCCGTCCTCCCGAGCTCCTCCCCTTCCCCCGCTCCCTGCCGCGGCGGGTTCGTCTCGCCCTCCGTCGGAGGCGCGGCGGGGGGCAGGAGCGGCTCCATCACGACGGCCGCTGGAGTCCCCGAGGCGCGCGCGGCGAGAGCGTTCGCACGGTGAGATCGAAGGTGATCTCCGGGTAATTCGCGTGCGCGCAACGCTAGACCTCGACGGAACGACCACGACGCGCGTCTGCGAGAGGTCACGCGAAGCGGTCAATTCACGGAGCGAAGGGGCGCTTTTTCCTTGGCGACGTGCCGCGACGAGATCTCGCCTGCTACGGACCGAGGCGACGTGCGAGTGGCCTAAGACGCGTCCGCTCGTCGGTGCTGGTATCGGTCGACTGTCACACGTCGACGGCGCGCGCGATACTTCACGCGACTCGTTTGCGCGGCGCGGAATATCGCGCGGATGCTGTCGGGGCCTTTTCTCGTAGTTTTCTTCACGCGGCGCGGCGCGGCGGCGAAAACGAGCGAAACAGCCGCCACGTCTCGGAGAACAGCGAACACACCGAGAGGAGCTCCTCCTCCGCCGCACGAGCCGGTCGAAGTCATGAGCATGAGCATGCTGTCTTCACGCTTGAACGCGATGCCATCGCCGCTGCGCCTCTCCCGGTCCGCGAAGGAAGCGACGGTCGCGCGACGCGGGGCGCCGCAGGTGGTCGCGATGGCGAAAAAAGACAAACGCAAAGCCGCGAGGAAAGCGGAGAAGAAAGCGGAGATGAAGACGATGACATCGAAATCTAAAGGCGGGAACGACGAGCCCGAGAAGCCGAAAGCGCCGTCGGCTCCGAAGCCGTACGAGAGCACCTCCGCGGTCATGCAGTCGCTGACGATTTGCGGGTCGTACAAGGAGAAGACCGGAGAGAAGCTCTTGGATGGGGAAATATTGGTTCAGGAAGCCGCGGAGAGGCTGTGGAACGCGCCGTTCGTGTGCGCGAGCCATGACGCGTCGGACGTGTTCAACTACGGGAACAAAGCCGCGCTCGAGCTGTGGGGGCTCTCCTGGGACGACTTCGTCGGGATGCCGTCCACGAAGTCAGCCTCGGACGAGGACGCGATCCAATCCGAACGCCGCGAGCTTTTGGATAAGGCCGCCGCTTCCGGGGTCATCAAGGACTACAGCGGCGTGAGGCAAGCGAGCGACGGGCGTCGCTTCCGCGTGACAGGGGCGACGGTGTGGACGATCACGGACAGAGAAGGGAACAAGACTGGACAGGCGGTGCGGTTCGACACGTTCGCGTGGCTCGGCGAGAACGGCGAGGAGACGGAGATGACCGTCGCAGACGGGGGGGAGCTCGTGGAGAAGTCATCCGGGGCTGGGGACGGCGACGCCACCGCGGACGCCGCGCCGTCTGCGTCTGATATAGCGGCGGCGGCGGAAGCCGTGGAAGAAGCGGCCGCGAAGGTGCGTAATCTAAAGGAAGGAGACGGATTAACGAACGCCGATCCAGAGGTTCAGGCGGCGGTGTCCGAGCTCCTCGCGAAGAAGAGCGCGCTCGCCGAACTCGAAGAGCGAGCGGCTGTTTAGCGGTCTTTTAGCTAGCTCTAGCGCTCTTCACGTGCGACTTAATCCTCTCTTCCTGCGACGCGAAGTATAAAATCATCGGGTTGATCATCTCGTCGCTGTTCGGTGCCGTCGCGCTGTTCGGGTCCAAGTAATCGCGAGTGATGAAGAACGATTCCTGGCCGTTCGAAGGAACTTCCGTGCACGCCGTCTTCCAGCCCTTTGCGAAATAACGACAGAGTCCTCCGCTTGCGAACGCGTGCGCGTACACGAGGTCGGTACCCCACGCGCGGTCGTCAACGGATGACACGACTCGAACGTTCGCGGCGGAGATGAAACTCGTGGCACCACCGCTTTGATACGCCGCGATGTTGCTGAACATCGCGTTCTTCTTTGCGACGTGATTGACGCCGACGAAGAGCGCGACGAACGGTCGGTCAGGCAGGGCTAAATCACTGATACCGTACGCGCAGTCCGATGTCTCCCCGAAGCACGCGGATTGAATGCGTATCTGTCGCGCGGCCCCGGTTCGGAAAGGAGAGTACGACCGCGAAGTTAAACACCTGTCTCGGTCGACGTTCACTGTAGATATTTTCCCCGTTTGCATGTACTTTAGCCCGGAATCAACAAGGACCCGCTTGAGCTGCTCCGCGCGTCTGTACAAAGAGCTCTGCAAGTGGCGCTCGTCGTGCATCAGCCTCGATGGCGAGGGTTGCGGCTTTAAAGCGAAGGGCCGACCGCGAAAGTTCCTCGGCGCTCGAGCGATGAACACGCTGTTCCACCGAAGCTTCGAGTACTCACCGAGGGCATCGTTCCCGGGCCACATCGCGCTTCGAAATGAAAAGGTAAGCTGATCCGAATCCATGATTCGATCGGGAGCGAGCTCTTCGACGTTTAACGCGACCTCGTCGATTCCCGCCGTGAGGAAGGCCTCAGAGACCCTTTCAAACGTCAGCTCGTCTTTCGTCGAGACGAGGACTATAGGTTTCGAGAACACCGGACATCGTTCGCCCATGAACAGCTCTGCATCGCACGCATGATTCCACGTCGAGTTCCTCAGCGTGAGCATGTTGACGCGGTTATTACCGGCGGTCGCGGACACGACCCGACCTCTTCGTCGCCAAACGTACGTGCTCGCCGAGAAGTACCTAGACGGCGGGGGAGCGCAGAACGTCATCACGAGCGCGTCCGAGGGGCCGAGGCGAAAGACGGGCGAGATTCCGCCCGAGAACGATGGACGCGCGTAGATCATCGCCGGGTTCCCGATGCCGTTCCAATTGGTCCCCGTCTCCTCTAGCGCCGCGAGTTCAGCGTCGTGGTCGTGCGTAAAGTGAAAAACGCCTTCGTCCCGTCGCCATCCGTCACCGCCTAGTATATCGAACGCTTCGTCCGAGAGCGCGCGCGCCGCCGCCGTCGGATCGCCGTCAGCGCTGTCGCACGAGAACGCCACGGCCGTTCGAGGCGCGATGAACGCCGCGGAGAAAGCGACCGCGGCGAGGAATAGCGAGAACATAGAGGTCGTTTTTCGCGTTCGTCGTTCGCGCGCGTCCCTCAGTCGGTTGTGGCGACGCGCGAGCGAGCCGGGGACGAGTCTTCGCCCACGCTGACGTACAGTACATGTGGACGCGTCGGTCGTCCGCTACGTCGCGTCGAAAGAGTGATCGCGCGCCGCGCCCACTCCGTCCTCGTGGCGTCGAAACTGGCCGAAAGCACTTCACGCGTCCGCTCGTTTTCGGTTGGGTCGAGTGCCGTTTTCGTCCCGTCCGAGCGTTTCCGTCCTAAACCGTCGAGCGAGCGAGCGGCGCCGTAGTCCGCGTGCGCGTGAAGAGTGCGGCGCACGCATCCATCGAAGTTCACGCACACGCCAGTACTGCCGCGACACGTAAGGCGTCGAGATGACCATCTTACAGGTCACCCTTCAGCCGTTCGGCATCTTGAACGCGCTTCGAAACCGCTTCGTCATTCCGTTCGCCATTTCGTTCTTGCAGCGCATCGCGCTCTTCAACCCGAAGGAATCGTTCACGTATAAAACTGTCGGTGGGTTACAACGCGCTGCTTTCCCTCTAACAGAACGTCGAAACCCGCGCGCGCGCCGATGACTGTCGAGCGTCCGACTCGGCGACGTTCGACGTTCCTCCCGGAACTCGCTTCTCGAACCGACGTCTAAATCCGCCTCCTCGTCCTCTCGGCGCAGATTGGCTGACCGTCATACTCGCGACGTTGACGATGATGATAAGCGTGATTTTTTACGTCATGCTCGAGACAGACACGTACGGAAAGCTCCGTAAGGTGTTCGATTCGCGCCCGTGGAGGAACGGGGAGAACGTGTATCTCGCCTCGGACGCGTCCGCGGTGGACGCGCCAGAGGCGAACCGCGAGTGCCCGTTTTCAGACAAGACCGCGAAGGGGAGCTGTCCCATCTGCTGCACGTGCACGTCTAAGGATGGCTATCACCATGGCGACCCTGCGAGGATGCACAACAACTTCGGCGTCGCGATGATCGAGTACGAATTAGCGCGCAAGGCTCTTGAACGCGAAGACAGCCTCGTTTTGGGTCGCATCCAACTTGACACGCTCGTGAACTACCGCGGCAACTACCTTTTCGGAACTCTGAGCCCTTCATGCAAGGGCTGCTACATGAAAACGTGGTGCTGGAACGTTGGGTATCGCATGACCTGGCAGTCCACTATCGTAGCTTTCAACGCGATGTTGTGCTCGCTCATCTTCCAGTCCGACATCAACCTGTTTTATGCAGATCTGAAGAACATCCTCCTGTGCATTTCCTGCTTCTTCTCCGTGTCGACCCTCGTCATGCAGCTCGCACTTCTCGCAACCGCGGTTGTCTTCATCAACGAACATTCGTTCATGGACAAGTCCGCGATACCGAGGTGGCTGCAAGGGAGGAAAAACTCCGCTCTCATGAAAGTCATCGAATACTTCGCAGATCCGTGTGCTAAATACGGCGTCCCGACGACGAAGAAATATTGGAGCTGGGTGTCCAGGCCGCCGAGGAAGAAGTGGCGACGCGAGTAAGTTGTTACCTCCACGCGTCGCTGATATTCGTAAGATGACTAGTTCTACGTTTCTAATCTATATAAATCTGTCGGCGTGCCTCATATCCTCAGACGAGTCCAACGAATTTGTTTTCACCGCTGTTCCGAAGTGTGGCGAACCGACCCGCGAGTTCGTCCCTGAGCTCAGCTTCAAGGGTTTTTTCCCGCTCGTTGACCGCCTCCGCGAGCTCTTTTTGAAGCTCGTTCACAGTGGCGTCGTACAGATCCGTGACGGCGCTGACTTTATCCCCCAGCTGCGTCAGCATGCTTTCGAGCTCGGCTATGCGCGACTTGATTTCCCGCTTAAACGAACCAGCGACCTTCAGCTTGGCGTTCTTCTCCTCGCTCAGCGCCAACACGACACCATCGAATTCATCCTGCAGTTCTGACTTGAAGTTCTCGAGCTCCCTCCTCGCCGCTTTCCGAATCCGCACCTCTTCGTGCTTCTTCGCGACCATTACCTGTTCCTCACGGAGCAGTGCCAACTTTTCCTCCAGGTGCCTCGCCTGATCTTCTAGTCTGCGTTCCTCGTCCTCGGCCTCATCCACGGTACCGACGCCACGCGATGCCTCGTTTCCGTCTGCTCCGAACTCATCGATACCTTCCCAGTGCCTTTTCTCCGCGGGTGACCTGCTGCTCTCGCATTTCTCGCTCCCTTTGCGCGTTCGAGAAGCCGTCTTCCCCTTTCTCGAGTTGTTGTGCGCGCCTCCCCCGCGCGCAACTTGACCTTGGTCCCGCGCATGGTCGCCCCCGTCGCCTCTTCGCCGATGCATCTTCACTCGAGCGGCATCCAGCTTTTCATTAGACGGTGCGAGGCCGTCGTCGTCATCGGACGCCCACAGATGCTCGTCCTCCATGCGCGGCGCGTTCTGTTCAAAACTGACCGGACGATGCATCTCACAAATCACTTCCTCAGCACGAGACAGGATGGGAAAGCGCCGTGGTGGTCGCGGAGGGGACTCGGGGTACGAGGACCAATATGGCGGCGGCTGGTCCGGCGGCGGGAGAGACCACGACAGCAACATTGGAGGGAAGAGCGGAGGAGGCGGCGGCGGTGGAGGAGGGGGCGGCACAGGTGGCGGAAGTGCGGGGGGCGGGAAGCCGGGATCAAATGTTCAGTACCAGCGGCAGCTGCCAAAGTTCCTGCAAGCCCACGCGCATCTGCTCAACCAGGAAGGGTTCCAGGAAGACGCGAAAAATGCGTGGGAAGACTACGCGCACTCCGACCAGCTCGCGAAGTACGGGGACGAGGACGACGTCGAAGGGAACGCGAGAAAAGGATTAGGCAGCGGGGCGGTGAACCACAAAGCATTGGGGTTGTCAAACGACGCGGAGGAGAAGGAACAGCTCGCGAAGGAGGAGAAAGGGAAAGGAAACCGAGCCTTCCAGGAAAAGCGCTTCGAAGACGCGATAAAACACTTCAACGTTTGCGTGAAGCTCGAGCCGCTGAACCACGTGTACTTCAGCAATCGGTCCGCGGCGTATGCGAAGCTGAAGCGATACGAAGAAGCGCTGAAAGATGGGCTCGCCGCCGTGAAGCTGAACGGGAGCTGGGTGAAAGGGTACACTCGCGTCGGGGCGGCGAACATGGGGCTAAACCGATTTACGGACGCGAGGGAGAGCTATGAGAAAGCGTTAGCCCTGGACGAAGATAACGAGCAGATTAAATCGAGCTTGAAGGAAGCGAAGAAAGCGGAGGAAAGCGCGCTCGCGGCGGGGAAGTTCACGTTTCAAAGCAAGAGGAAAGGGAGCGACGACGCGGATATTTCCACGGCGAAGAAGGTAAAAGTGAAGGGAAACACGAACGCGAAGTTGTTGTCATTTCAAGAGGAGGATTGAGCAACTGCACCAGCCCAGCGAAGACGTGTCAGTCTAAGTCCGCGATGGTGTTCGAAGACGACGGCTCGACAGATTTCGTCTCCGCCGCCGTGACTTGCTGTGTGTTTTGCCGTGCCGCTGCTTCCTCAGCCTCAAAACGCTTCCGCATCGCCTTGAGTTTAGCCGCCTGCTTCTTGCGCTTCTCCTCGCGCATCGCTTTCTGAAGCCGTGGAAGTTTGTACAAGTCCTCGAGATTCGAAATCACGGGAACGTCAGGGTTCTCGCGGATGGCTTTTTGTTCTGGAGTTTCTTCTTCCTCCGGTTCGCTCTCCCAACCGCCTTCATCACCGTCGAGGCGAATGTATTCCGTCATAGCGATGTCTTCCCACTGTCGGACTTTATCCGGCGGCGGTGCAATAGCGACGACATCGATGTCGACGTCGTCGACATGGGCCGTCTCCGGGGACTCGTTTGATCGAACCTGAAGCGAATACGGGCTCTGGCCGATGTGAACTCCAGAGGACTCGACGACGACGCGGTAGAAACCCTTCTTCGACGGGGTAAACGACATCTTATACCGCCCTTCTCCGGTATCACAGATATCAACTTCGGTGATTTCGTCGTCGTGAGACGTGATCGTGACGTTCAGCGGGAGGTGATCTCCGATATTCCCCTGCACCGCGTTCCCGTGTCGGTCGAAAGCTTCGACGTAGAAAAACGCCGTCTCGAGCGTCGTCGCGACGCGGTGACCTTCGCCTGAGATTTGACACCGTTTAGGGAAAGGGCGCGCGGGAAGGATCCGAACGGGATAAGGCGAGTCCGCGACATGCTCTTCGTCACCGATCAGGATCGAACACGTGTATGAACCTGCCGCGGTGGTGCGAAAGCTCACCGCGTATGTCCCGTCGTCGTTGTCTGTAATTTCCCCGAACGCGACTGCCTTCGTTTCGTCATTTTCAAAGCGCACGTAGAACTCGTCGCCGCCGTTCATTCGCTTGTTCTTCAGCTCATCGCGGGCTTCGATGCCGAAGACTGTGGCTTCTCCCGCGATGCCTCGGCTCAGTCCGGGTCCGAAAACCTTCGTGAACGCCGGGTCCGCGGTGCTTTGCAGCCAGCAGTCTTCTTCCCACTCGCCGCGATATTTCGAGCCGTCTGCGTACGTGCACACGCCGTAGCCGTGTCGCATATCGCGCACCCACTCGCCTTTGTACACGTCCTTGCACGCGAAGGCGCAATTTCCCTTCCCGTGCCGCTTACCGTCTTGCCAGTTCCCTTCGTAAACGGTTCCATCCGGGTACAGACGTTTCCCGTTTCCGTCTTCCTTCCCTTCCTTCCACTCGCCGACGTATTTCCCTCCGCTCGCTGAAAAAACCATCGTCCCCGTTCCGTGTTTCATGTTCTGCTTCCATTCCCCGTCGTAAACTCCCTCGTTGCTCTTGTGCTTGCCTTTCCCGTGTTTCTCGTCGCTCTTCCACTCGCCGTCGTACGTTGCGCCGTCAGCGTACACGCATTTCCCGACGCCGTGTCGTTCGTCCTCCTTCCAGTCCCCAGTGTATTTGTACACGCCGGGTAAATGAAATGTCCCTTTCCCGTGTCGCGCGTCGTCTTTCCATTCCCCATCGTATTCCACGCCCTCGTCCCCGGACACGAGCTTGCCTTTGACGCGAGACCCGTTCAGAAACTTCCCCTGGAAGAAGGTGTTTCCGCCGCTGTACGTGTATCGCCCGTTTCCTTCGGCGACGTTGTCTACCCACTCGCCTTCGTACACGTCCCCGGTCGCGTAGCGAAACGTACCCCAGCCGTGCTTGAGGTCGGCTTTCCACTCTCCCGTGTACTTGCCTCCGTCGACGTAGACGCACACGCCGTGCCCATTCGCCTTGTCGTCGATCCACTCGCCGTCGTATGATAAGCCGCTGACGTACGTAAGCTTCCCCTTACCGTGACGCTTGTCGTCTTTCCAGGCGCCGTCGTAGTAATCGCCGTTCGAGCACTGGTGCATTCCCTTCCCGTGACGTATTCGATTGTCCACCGCCTCGCCCTTGTACACGTCCCCGTTCGTGTACTTTAGCGTGGTTTCCTCGACGGGCGACCAGTTCTCGGGCATAGCGGCGAGATCGAGGGCGTCGTCGGCGGGGACGTCGTCGTCGTCGTCGTCGCTGACGGCTTCTAACGTCACGTCGTTGTCGGCTCTTTTCTCCTCGGCGTTCGTCGCGGCTTTCAGAAGAAGCGACATGCGTTCCACCTCTCTTCGCAGGTCGTCCGTGGTAAGCGCCTCGATATCGGGCTCGTCGTCGCGGTCGTTCACCGCTTCGTCGTTGACGTCTTCCATGATGCGCATCGTGTCGGTGGTCGATCGTTTTGGGGCGGTGCTGCCGTCGTCTCGGGATGGAAGCGATGCGGCGTTTCGTCTCCCGAGAGAGAGGACTGGCTGACTGGCGACGCCGGCCGCGCCGACCCGGAAACGCCGATGCAGGCCCGCTTGGGTCGAAAAAAAGTCGCGAAATTCGGCGAGAAATCAAACGAGGCAGGTGCTGCTGCTGCACCTCGGGCGGAAAATTTTCCGTGGTGCGCTCACCCTCGTCCGTGACCTTCACACTACGCGACGCAGATGTGCGCGGCGGCGCATTGCATAGTCTGCGGTGCGACGAGCGCGAAGTACAAGTGCCCAACCTGTCGTTCGCCGTACTGCTCTGTGAGTTGCTGCCGCACGCACAAAGGTGAGAGCGCGCGCGGTCGCATTCTCCGGCTCCTCGATTGATTCCCGAACGTCGTCCTCGGCGTCGCGCCCAACTCATCTAAGTAACCACGATCTTCTCGCCCGCGCAGAAACACCGTGCTCGAAACCCGACACCACGGCACCCTCTACGGCGTCGCCGCGGAAAGATCAGCCCGTCACCGCTTCGGAACCCCGCCCGAAGCGGCCGTTCGAGGAAGAGGACGCGGAGGACGAAGACGGCGCTCGACTTCGAAGGAAGCACCTGATCTCCATCGCCACGAGCGACGAGATTCGATCCGCGCTCGGCGACGAGCGCGTCGTGAACACCGTCATCCGTATCGACGCGGCGATAAAGGCTGAGCAAGCGTTAGACGCGGCGTGTGAAGACCCTGACTTTAGAGAGTTCACGGAGAAGGTGCTCAACATCTTAGCTGCGGAGGACGAAACCGATTGACCTGAACGAGTAGCAGCCCATTGGCACTTCGCACGATGTTCAAGGCGTTCAAGGAAAAGACTGCGGAGCTCAAGGATAAGGCGAAACAACGGATGAGCATGGCGAACGAACAAGGACGGAGACTGAGGGAGAATGTCGAGGTCATGACTGGGGTGGACAAGGCTCGCGAACGTTTTGCGCAAGCGCGAAATCCAATCGGCGGCAGCAGCACAGCAGCGAGACTCGGCGGGTTTTCAGGCGCGGCGACCGCGGCGACGTCGCTGAGCAATGCATTTTCGAAGATTGGATCGAGTCCGTACAAATCCGCCGCGGCTGCGAAATCGCATCCGGACGCGGAAGCTGCTCGACTCGAACGCGTTGCGGAGGAAACCAAACCGCGAGATGCTGCCGCGGAGGGCGATGCGTCCGCCGCCGGCGACGCGGTACTCGCAGCTCTTGAGCCCGGATATTACCTTCCCGAGGAAGATTTCGACCCCGTGAGACACGTCCTTCAATCGATCGCAGCGAATAAAGGAGAGCTCACGACGGACGTGCTTCATATAGAAGAAGAGCAGCTGTCAAATGTTGTCGAGGTGGTGTCGTCAAAACTTTCAAAGGAGGTTCTCGATCACAAAACTGAATTCGTTCAGGGATGGAGCAATATCACAGAGCTGACAAGTAACCTCGAGCAAAGCTTCGTGATTGTGAAGAATGGACGACGGAACATCTCCTCCGCTAAAGACAGCGTCGCCGGTGCGCTTCGTGTTGCAGAGTCTCACACGCGCAAACGTTCTCTCCTGTCAACGCTTGACCTTCTCGTTCGTGTGAGGGAGTGCCAATCTTTGGAGGCTGAAATTCGAGCGAGCCTGGAGTCATGCTCTTATGTCGATGCCGTGTGTGAATATGCTGCCGCGATACGTACGTTGAAAACACTGGAAGGGCTGAACTGTGCTCAAACGTTAGGTCAAGATCTCCGTTCACTTCAGTGGGATTTAGTTCAAAGCATCGAAGGCGTGCTTTTTACGATCTGCGGCGATTTTCAACCTGTCCGCTACCTTCCTCTCTTCGAAGCGTATTTGCTCCTCGGATCTGAGGTGAAGCCTCTTGGTGATAAGGTTCAGGAATGTTTCTTACGCGCTGTGGAAAATCAAACCGAAGGAATGCTGAGGCTGCACTCGATGCAGCGAGGAGGACGAGCGGACAACGATGACGTAGTGGAGAGAAAATCCAGGATGGGATACAAGGAACTTTGTCAACAACTCTCGTCCACGCAGTTCTTTCCATGCTTCCAAAAGACCCTGGAGGTTCTTTTCGATTTGCTGTGTAGCCATCATAGGATGCTGCAGTGGCACGAGGCTGAAGCGCAAACTCTGAGAGCGAAACTCGCGGGCGCGTCATCGGATTCTTCTTCTGTTGGCGACGAAAATGCGAGGGCATCTGCTCGTGGTAAACAACAAGTGCAAGTCCGTGAAAAGATCGAATCTTGCCAAGCCGTCACCGCGGCACTGGTACGCAGTCGTCGTGCGATCGCTGACATGGCTGGGGCTCGCATCGCGGCTCTACTCCAAGCATCATCTGCTCCTTCTTCCGGTCACTTCCGCGCGGTCCTCGACTGGGCCCGGGCTTTCATAGAGGCAGCAGAGGCGTTCTCCGGCACGCAAGCGTCCACGTTGAGAGGACATTTAGAACGTGCTGGGGATCGTTATTTCGAATCCCTACACGCGCAACGTCTCGAAGCTTTGCGGCAGATGCTAGATAGCGAAGTGTGGGCACGGCTTCCAGACGCCGCGGCTGAGCAAGTCCGCGCGGATCTTAGAGCTGCTGCGGCGCGTGGAGGCGGGCGAATTGCGTCCGGAACGAGCACCGACACGAGTCGCCAATTAGCAGACGACACGTCAGGAGTCTCGATAGACGTGTCAGGGAGCGGGAGATTCGGCGTCGCAGCGTTCGGAGGCGTCGCGGAGGATGGAAGCGCGTTCGAATCACTAGTGCATAAGGGGAATCCGTTCACCGAGGGGGCGAACAGTAGTGTTTCTAGTAAAACTGGGGAGCAATCAACCTCATGCTCGAGCGAAGGACCTGCATCATCGGATGCCGGTACTAGTGCCGTGGTGAATATGCCGATTGACGTCGACGACGATGAAGAGGATATCGAGGTCAACGCCGCTTATATCGACGAGGGAGACGATGACGACGACGACACCATGGATCCAGAGGTGAGGAAAGCGCGTCGGGAAGCTCGCGCTGCTGCGGCTGCTGCCGAGGCTTCGGCCGCTGCTGGCGGAGAAGGCGAAGGGAAAGGACTCTCCGCGCGTAAGCCGACGCTCACTGCGTCTTCACTCTACTTGCTCCAGGGCATGGCAGAATATCTTCGGTTAATGCGAACGCTCACTCCGTCAGTGCCTGTGATCTTTCAGGGCCTCTGCGCACTCTTTGAGACAACGCTCGTGCGCATGTTTGCAGCGTTTGGGCGGTACGAAGCGCTGCAGTCAAATTCAGATCAGGTCACGCCTCGGCTTCGATCAACGCTCATCCGTTTAACTAGCGGTGACACGATCGCCGCTCTAATGCCCAGTAAAGGTCCGGGAATCGGCACCGAAGCGTGGAGCGTTCTTTCCTCTGGAAATCTTTACGGTTTGAAAGAACGCGTGATTGCCTTGGAGTCTCTCGCGTGCATCGCGGAAGAGTTCAAGCGTCTTAAACCAGGACTCACGCAGGCTCTTCCACCTAAAGAAGAACACAAGCTTGAACGTTTTTTTGGACAGACTATCTCGAGCGTGGAGGATCTTCGCGAACACGTGTACTGTCACGTTTCCGGTTTACTCCTGAACCTTTCGTGGGTTTCCGAGGCGGTTGGAGACAGTGACAAGTTGAGCGATAAACTCAAGATTGGTAAGTACGCGAAGAGGGAAGTGAGCACGGATCATAACAAGTGGGTTGATGATCTTTCCACGGAACTTACGCAGTTCGGCGCGAAGCTGGCCTGTGCTGAAGTTACCGCGGAAGCACTCACTATGCTCTGGAATTTTGCAATCGCGGAGACGTCATCCTCGATCGTCGCAGGTTTGGCGCGCGTGCGGAAGTGTTCGTCCGAAGGTCGAGCGGGCATGGCTTTGGATGTACAGATGCTCTACAATAATGTTCGACATTTGGCGCCCTCGGGTTCCAGCCAAGATTTTCGACTCGTGGAGAATTACATCAAGGCTTTCTACACGCCAGATTCTGAACTCGTCTATTGGTGCCAAACGCACCCGGAGTATACGTCTCAACAGAAGGTTGCTTTGATCAATCAAATCGCTGGAGCGTTCGCGTGGACGCAGTCCAAGAAAACGGAATTACTCGCCGCGATGGGTTCGAACGAGTTATTGTAGCTAGCAGAGTTGTAGCTTTGTGAAAGAACGGAGCTATTTGGTCGTCGTAACAACACACCTCTCCCCCAAAATCATTATCCGAGGATGTCACCGCGGTTCTTGTCAATCCACGGAGCGAACGCGCCGCCGCGCAGAGCGGCTAGTCTTTGTTGTCTCGTGCGACGTCTTAGATCGTCGAGCTCTTGGCATTTGTCACGAGCCTTGGATTCTTTCCAGTCGATGCGCCTGTTCAACGAGTCCAGCTCTTCTCTCTTCCGAATTTCCTTCATCACCGGCGCGGGCAAATCTGCGAAGGAGGACAAACGGGTGAGCACGAAACGCGGTTGCACATCGAGCGGTTCACAAGGACACCAATTACATCATCGCACCTGAGTAGTCCTTCGTGGCGTCGTCCCATTTAATCTCACAGGACGACGTAAACAGCTTCCTCCATTCGGACTTCGAGTGGTCGCCGCCACCTGCAGCAAACAGCTCCAAGTTGGATTTTTGGACGTACAGTGAGATGATTCCATCGTCTCCGAAATCCCACGCGGATTCGTCCGGAACGACGCTGTGCTCGAAATTTCCCTGCAATTCACGAATAAATAACTCAAGAAATTTCCCAATGAACGCAGATTTTCACGGAACACGTACCTCGAGGTAAACGGCACCGGAACTAAAGTTTGAAACCTTCACGCTGTGAGACAAAATATCGACTTGTATGTCACTAGCTTTCGTCCCGGCCTCCACACAGAGAACGAGAATTCGAAGCTCTCCAGCACTTTGTTGCCAGCGGTGCGTCCCTTCTGATGGTTCGAACCAGACGTCTTCTTGAATTTCCGTGTTATTGTAAACCACGCGCGCCATACAGAAGGCGTGCTTTTCGATTCTTTCTATCGGTATCCCGTTCGCTCTCACCAACTTGTACGTTCTGCAAAATATTATATCAAAATCACGATACACAGACAAAAAAACGAAATACAAAAAAATCATGCACCTGTAGGGAAGATCCATTTCCATGGTCGGGCGCGACGCTTCAACGACGGCTTTGGAATTAGACGTAAAGATACGTTCTTCGATTGATTCACCCATTTCGGCTGATACATCGATATCTTCGAAGCGAACGTCTTTTTCGACGACGTGGCCGACGCAGTAATTCAAAATATCATTATCATCATCGTCAACCGCGAAGACATCGCGATTCATTCGGTCGACGAAAAGCTGCTCGTTACGATGTCAACCCCAAAAAGATCAAGAATTTGTTTTTTGCACTCACCAAAGCTTTTTCTTTGTCTATTCCAAAGTGGACTCGAAATTCGACCTATTCAAAAGCAACAGAAAAGCATTAGGAAAAAGTTAAGCCACCGCGCATGAGACCAGGAGGCGAACCTTGAGACTACGGCCATTTTCTTTCTTGAGCATCGACACCTTCTCGATTAATACATCCCTTTTCGACATTTCCCAATTTTAAGGTCAGCGTTACAGAAATGTAAAGAACAAATCTCATTTACTGTCGCAAGCTCTGAAAATTCGATCTCAGGCCCTGCCGACTGCGTCGCAAGTTTTCGCTGCAAAGCTTGTCTTGCGACAGCGTTGAATCGAGAGATTTGTTCGCATTTGTAGAAGTAAACTCCCTGTGTTTGCTGTTTAAAAGTGTCCTCGAACGCATTTTGATGGGCGTTTAACATACCTGAACTGTAAATATACTGCCTTCTTTCGCGAATTCCTCCATTGCTTCCTGTTTTGACACACAGTCAGGATATTATCTTTTTAGTCGCGCGGCTTATATACCGACAGTCCTAGCTTCGCAATTACGCGCATATCGTTCGCTTCCGCTAAAACTTCTTCCGTTTCTTCGGTCTTTAAAGAGTTGCTCATGCTGTCGAAGGCCTTTTGATATTCGTCGTTTGTGTGGTCCTTGGAGAATGAAATGGCGACTTAAGCCTTCTGATGTTCACGGTTTTGTTTAGATTTTAAAATTAATACCAACTTTGCCGCGATTTTGAAGCAGGTCGCCGCCTTAACCAGATTTTTTTCTGTAAGTATGGCAGCGTTTGTCAGTAAGTTTCTTTACCTCAAGAGTTGGTTCATATTACCTTCGCCCTTTTTTGCCTGGAATCCGTGCCCCATCAATAACCACGCAAAGGGTTTCGGCAGGTACTTTTTGATCCCATATGGCATCGTTGTGTTAGGTTGTATGACGCGCGTCTGCTCAAGCACGTCCTTCACGTTCTCATTTTCTCCTCCGGAAGGAGAAGCGGTTTTTAGTGCTGCCTGCAGAAAAGACGCGCAGGATGCGCGTTGATTTATTGGTTTTAATCGCATCGATGATCAAAGGTGCTACCTGCGCGTCGGCTATCGTTTGCCTGAAGCAATTCGCTTCTTTGTGCATGCAAGCGCGCTGAGACACCGCAGAAAATTTTAGTTATTGTTTATATTTGATCGCGGTTTTAGGAAACTTGCCTGAAGATAGGCCATCGTTTCGCTCATAGGCTCGAAAAACCAACTCGTGACGTATGTGGCATAATTCGGTTCCTTTCTTTTATTCTCCTTTTGCCTGCGTCAATTTTTATTTGTCTCTGATTTTCTGGGTTTATTACTCGTCAAATTTCGCACCAGTCCTTCACGTGAAGAAACATCGCCTCTCGCTTTTCGATTTCCGTCGCGGTCTGTTCCTTCGGAGCCGAGATCCGCCCCTTTTTCTGTAGAAGTGGAAAGAGAAATATTTTCGTTCAACAGTTTTGGTTGTCGAAAAGAAGCACACAGTCTCTTCTCACCTCGTAGTCGTCCAGGATAAACAGCACTTGATCCGCGAGCTGCTGTCGGGTCATGAGTTTCGAGACTTCCTGAATACGAGTGTGATTATAGGGATCGCATGAAAAGCCCGCCGGGCGATCGATCTCCTTACCGTGACCGCAAGTCGGTACGTTTTGTGACTCGTCTCCTTGTCCGGCACGAGCTCGTACGAAATTCTGAACGCTTCTAAGGCCTCGACGTATTGCCGCAGTCCTTTCAGCGCAGAGGCTTTTCGCCACCACGCTTTGTCCCACTGAGGCTTCAACACACACGCCTTCTCCGCATCCGCTAGCGCTAACTCATATTTGCCAGCCTGCGTGCAATAAATAGATAGTACTACACGTCAGAACCTGTTGCGCCGCGCGAATGTTGCAGCCCGCGGGGCGATTGAGATATTTACCTTCAAGTAAGCCATCGACCTGTTGCTGTACACCGCGTGCGCATCTAGATATTTGGACGGCATCATGCTCACGCATTCTGTGTACCTGCGGATGCACGTCGGATGCGGTCAGTTGATACCCCGCCTTGCGCGCACGTCTTCTCCCTCATTTCATGCGCGGAGGAAAACAACACACACGGCCGCGGTGTCTCGACAGGACGACTCACTTGATGTACGCGTCCCGGGCGTTTTCCGCCTTTAACGCGGCGTCTCCTTGTTTCTTTATGTAATCAGCTTTCATGGCCCTGAGTGAGGATGGAACGGTCAGACGCTGCGGCGCGTGTGTGTTGGAAACGAAGATTCGCTTTCGCGCGACAGGTGACACGACATCATCAGAGGGGACTCTCGTCCACCGACCGAGCGGCCCGGTCCGTGCTTCGCGCGCTCACCTGAAATCGTCATCGCCCGATGTGAGCGTATCCGAAGACGTCATTATGATCGTCAACACGAGTGCGTGTCGACGTGTGCTGGCTGAAACCGCGCGCGCGGGGGAATGGCCGGTGCCGCGTCGACCGAAGACAGCTCGTGAGAAAAACGCCTTTTCGGCTTCTTTGCTTTGGGAGCCCAAACGTTTGATTGTTTTCGATTTCTTTTTGATTTTTTGCGACGGAAAAACCCGGCCAGCCGGTTTTTCGGTTTGAGTTTGGCCCGCGGCAGCAAACAGAGGCTTTCTATCTCTTCCTCGCGGTCGGCACGTCGGCACGCGTTTCTGTCACTCACGCCACCGCGAACGGGGTTCGGCAGCACGGAGGCGGTGCTCATCGCCACTGCGCATCCGCGCCGCTCCGTCGAAGATGGCAGCGAGTACCACCGAGGAATCCGTGGGAATAGAATGTTACGCGAACAAAGCGGAGGGGTTCAACGCCATCCTGAAGGAGCGGTTCACCGACTTCGTCGTGAACGAGATCGATCGCGGAGGAAACGTCGTGCATCTCACGTCGCTCGATCCGGTCGTGGACGACGAAATCGAGGAGGCTGAACGGCTGAAGAGGTCGAAACTGGGGGCCGCTCCCCCTCAAGGGATCGAGCTCGCGGCCGCGGCGAGCGAACCAGAGCCCGAGGCGACGGGCGAGGATACCGGGACGGACGAGAGGAAAGCGTCAGCAGAGGCGGCGGCGGCGAAGAAAAATGACGATGTGGCGCCACCGACCGACGCGGGACCCACCGTCGAGGAGCTCACGCGAAGAAACTTCGCCATCGCGGAATTCGCGAAGATCGCGGGGGAAACCGACGCCGAACGATTGAGAGCGTTCGTAGAGACGCCCGGAGTCCTGACGCCGTCTTCCTCTTCCAGTGGCGCCCCTGCTCCGAGGCCTCTGGTCTTGTCCACGAGCAACGACAAGGACTACCGCGCGAGTTTGCACGCGTTCTTCGGAATTCATTTCCCCCAGCTCTCCACGGACACCATCGAGCCACCGGGTGAAGGCGAAGGGACTGGCCCCGTCAGGCCGGGATCTAACAAACCTCTGATGTGCGTGAGGGTACGACCTGTGAAGCAAAAGGGCAACGGCAGAGGCGGCGGAGGCCAGAAGCGAAGTCGTGAAGACGGGGCATGGGGTGGTCATCAACGTTGGCCTTCCGATCAGCCGCACTACCTCGAATTCGTTCTTTGCAAAGAGAACAAAGATACGGGGGATGCCATCGGCGTTCTATCGAGGATCCTCCACGTCAAGCCGAGGCAATTTGGATTCGCCGGCACGAAGGACCGCAGAGGCGTCACAAGTCAACTCGTGACCGTGCACAAAGTACGCGCGAAGCGCCTTGCGAAGCTCACGCTCCACGGAATGAAATTAGGAAACTTTCGATACGTCGACCGTAGCCTTGGTCTCGGTGATTTGAAAGGCAACCTATTCACGTTGACGCTACGCGGCCTTGAACGCGGTTCCAAAGAAACGGTGATGAAGGCGGTGAACGCGTTGAAGTCAAGCGGATTCGTCAATTATTTTGGATTACAGCGGTTTGGGACGCACAAGATACCGACGCACGCGATCGGCTCCGCGCTTCTCCGCGGTTCCTGGTCCGAAGTTGTGGATTTAATCATGCAACCGCGAGATGCGGATAAGGACGACGTCGCGGAGGCACGAAAAGTTTACAAGGAAACGCGCGACGCGGCGGCGGCGCTGAAGTTGATGCCTCGCTTCTGCCTTGCCGAGAGAGGACTTTTGGAGGGTCTGGTCAAGTGCAAAGGGGACATCATAGGAGCGATAAACGCTATTCCACGCCCAACTCGGATGATGTACGTCCACGCGTACCAGAGCTACATGTTCAACCGCGCGGCGAGCGAGCGCGTGAGGCTGCATGGCGCCGATCGCGCTGTCGAGGGGGATTTGATATTTGACGACAGAGGGGATATCTATCAAAGCGACGACGAGGACAACAACGACGTGATGTTCGCGAACGTGCGAGAGGTCACAGCCGAGGAAGCCGCGCGCGGAACGTACAAAATCACCGACGTGCTGCTTCCACTTCCCGGGTTTAAGGTGATATATCCTGAACGCGTGAAGGTGTTGTACGAAGACATTTGCAAGGCGGAAGGCGTGCTGCTCGAGGGGTGCGCGCACCCGATCAAGGAGTATTCCTTCGGATTCCTGACCGGCGCATACAGACGGCTGCTCGTGAAACCGGACAAACTGGAATTTGAGTTCCAAAGTTACTCGGATCCGAAAGCTGATCTCACTGAGACGGACATGTCTCGGATCCTACGCGTGCCGAACATCGTCTCTGCGGACGGAGAGGAGAAAGACGAAAAGTTCCTCGCCCTCCGCTTGAGTCTCGCGTTGCCTACGTCTTCGTACGCTACGATGGCTCTCCGCGAGCTCATGAAACTGAGTACTAGTAAGCAAACACACAGAGACGCCACGCTGTCCCGTCTCGAGAACGCGACGTGAGGAGCACAGCGTCGAGACTTCTTAGACTAGCAATTTACGAGTACACATTGAGTTGAAATCATATCTGATTTTGTTGTATCTCCCCCGTCATACTCAACCGCGCGTGTGCGTGCGGCGTTGCGATGACAGCGGTTGCTGTCGCGCGATAATCCACAAGCGGATCTCTTTTGATCGCCGAACCGTCGGGATCCGTCACCATGTCTGCAGTCCGTGCGATACCGACGGCGTGCCACGCGAAACCTCGGACTCCGAATCCTCGGGCTCCGGCGCGTCATACGCGAGCCCCGGTTTCGCGCGCGTGCGCGTCGTCATCGTTACGTGAAGGCGTCGTAGCGATAGACGAACTACACGCGCAGCTGCCTTTCGACAGGGATACGTGGAAGATGTTCATGTCCGAGTACTGGCAGAAGCGGCCTTGTGTGATTCGCGGGGCCGTAAATTCAACAATCCCGGAAATCGACGCGGACGAGCTCTCTGGACTCGCGTGCGAGAACGTCTTCCAGCCTCGCATCATTAGGAAAGGCGAAGGACGTTCAGACTGGGCGTTAGAAATGGGGCCGTTCTCTGAAGACGAGCTTCGCGCTCTTCCTACCGCCGGGTCGTGGTGTTTGATCATGAACGATTTAGAGAAACACATTCGCGAGGTGAAGGGGCTTCTGGCCTTGTTCGACCACTTCCCGCGCTGGCGTGTCGCGGACGTTCAGGCGAGTCTATCTGCTGATGGCGGAAGCGTAGGACCACATTCAGATCAGTTCGATGTGTTTCTTATTCAAGCCGAGGGAAACAAGGCGTGGTCGATATCGGATAGTGCCGAGTACGCGCCTGATAACGAGAGTGCGTTTTACCAGGATATCGACGTGAGGGTGTTGAAGGACTTCCGACCCACGTCTAGTAGCTTGCTCGAACGAGGTGACATGCTGTACTTGCCTCCCAAAGTCGCTCACCACGGCGTCGCAAAGGGCTGCGACACCGTGTGCGTGACCTACAGCGTCGGGTTCCTCGCGCCTACGCACGACGAGTTAGTCTCGTCCTTTGCCCAAGCCTCTGTGAACGAACGCGCCGCTGTGGAGCGTTGGAGTGATCCGTGGCTTGAACCACAATGCGATGTCGGAAAGATCTCCGCGGCGGCGGTAACACACGCGACGGAAATCATTCGAAATGCGATGCCGAAGAACGAGACGGACGTCGCGAGATGGTTCGGTTGTCACGTCACCGGAAGCGGGGGCGTCGACGACGCGTTCTTCGCCCCTGTCGACGACGTCACTGCTGACGAGTTGATCGCGGAGTGGACCGAGACCGGTTTCCTCTTTCGGCGGGGAGATATTAAGTTTGCAATCATAGAAGACGTGAGTGATGGCAGTCTCGATGGGTGCTTATTTTTCGCGGCTGGAAGCGTGTGGACGGTAAAGTCACCAAGGTGTATCGAGTTCGCTCGTCACGTCGCGAACCATGACGAAATAGAGGCGGACGGTTGGATTCAAGGGGGAGAGATGGACGGCGAGAGCAAGGTGCTATTGCACGACTTGTTTAGCAACGGGTTCATCTACTTTGACGACTGAGTGACTAGTTTAGCTATTTAGACAGAGCTACATGTCGTTTTCCCCCAAGCCGTCCTTGCCCGCGATGAACGGTGTTTTCTTCGCTTCTTCTGCCTTCTTATTCTGTCGCAAGACCGCACCTGGCGCGGGAAGGGCGGTGTTATCCCCACCAGCTCTCGGCTGCCCGGGCTGGGGCAGACCCGACCCCCATCCTCCAACGGGCGCATCAGAGTACGAGGACGGATCCATGGGATCGATCCCCGCCGGGGCAGCGCGTCTTGGTTTTCCCATCGGCGGCGGTCTAGAACGGACGTTCGCGGTGACTGGCTCCGGGTCGCTCGTGCTCGCCACGGGAACAACCCTTGGATGTGGAGTCGGGCCTATTCCAGCACGTGCCACCGCGTGTGCCACAACCTTTTCCGGTCCCCGAGATATGACCACGGCGCTCGCTCTTTGTTCAGGCACGACGTGTTGCGCCCCTGGACTTTTCATCGGAACTCGCGTCGTCGCGGCGAGTCCTTCGACTGGCTTGTTCAGGATTCTGCTGCAGTGCAGACAAAATCCGTGCGCTTTAACGAGCCCCCTGCCGAAACCTCCACACCCCTTGCATCGTTTCATCTTCGCGATCGCCGCCGCGTCTATCGGTTTCTCCCAGCTGGTCGAGGACGTGAACGGGTTACAGTAGTACGTTCTTCCGGTCTTCGGATCCACGGCTTCTTTCCAACCCGGGGGGAGCGTAGACGACGGCGCGGTCACGCTCACCGCCGCGGGCGCAACCGAGGCTCGCGGTCGCGTCCACGAGCTCTGCCCAAGCTTCGCGTTGTAGTAATACTTCGTTCCGTACGTCTTATCGATCGCCTCAGCCCAGCCTTCGGGGAGGGGATCTTCGGTCGAGGAAGCTCCCGCTCCCGCGGCTGTGGTCGTCGCTTCTCCGCTGTCGTTCGCGGTGTCGCCGTCGACGTTAATTCCCCGCGCGCGAAGCTTCGCTTTCAAGAACGGAGGGAGCTCTTTCTTCTGCGCGACGAACGGAGGAAGAAGGGAGAGTGAGGACGCGCGTTGGAGGTGCAGGTGCCGAACAATTTACGAGGTGGTGCTCGGGGTGCGACCGCGGACGTACCTTCTCCCCTGTCGCCGCGACATCGCTCGACGCCTTCAAAACCTTCGAGTCAGACGCGTCCCGACCCGAGTCTTCGAGACTTCGCTTCTCCCCCATCCTGCCAGCGCGTCGGTGCCTCGTAAAGTGCAGGTCGATCGAGGTTCAACTCGAGAGATTTTCCACGACCCTGCCCGACCGCGAGTATGGTTGAAGAACTCTTCTGTCCGATTCTGGCGACGCGCGCGTCATTCGTCGAGACACGGCCACGATGAGAATCGCACGTCTCGCGACGTGTGCCCTGAACCAATGGGCGCTCGATTTTGAAGGGAACATCGCGCGCGTGAAGGCTTCGATCCTCCAGGCGAAGGAAGCAGGAGCGCGCTACCGCGTCGGCCCGGAGCTGGAAATTCCCGGGTACGGGTGCGAGGACCACTTCCTCGAGGTCGACACCATCGAACACTCGTGGGAG
>CEWO01073304.1_pt1 | contig 26224 bp, 23 predicted proteins | sample 361561 | NCBI WGS metagenome assembly CEWO01 (sample SAMEA2623627, study PRJEB7988) | marine metagenome | isolation source: saline water (ENVO:00002010), including
CATGTTGTTTTTCTCGTTCAAATTCATAAAGACGAGCACGTAGCACAGATTCAGCTTTTTGCTTATTTCTTGATTGCGATCGTTCGTCTTGACATGTAACTACAAATCCACTTGGCTCATGCGTTAAGCGAACAGCAGTAGCTACTTTATTCACACTTTGTCCGCCTGCGCCTCCAGAATGGAATATATCAACACGTACATCTTCCCAGTTTATTTCAATATCTATATCTGTAGCAGCAGGCAATACAGCAACAGTTGCTGCAGAAGTATGCACTCTGCCTTGAGTTTCAGTCTCTGGGATTCTTTGAACTCTATGGACGCCTGATTCAAATTTAAATTTAGAATAGGCACCTTTTCCCTTTATATCAGCGATGATTTCTTTGTATCCTCCAGATGACGATCCTGATGAATTGATTATTGTAACTTTCCAGCCAAGATTAATTGCAAATTTACTATACATTTCAAATAAATCTGCAGCAAATAATGATGCCTCGTCTCCGCCAGTTCCAGCACGAATTTCAAGAATAATGTCATTTTCATCAGCTGGATCTTTGGGTAGAAGCGATTCTTTGAGTTGGGCTTCAAGCTCATTAAGATGAATTGATAGTTCTTCTTTTTCTATTTTTGCTAAATTTGCAATTTCTTGGTCGTTGTCTTTAATTAAACTGTTTAATTCTTGTAGTTTTTCTTGAATCTCTAAAAATTGAATATAAAGATTATAAGTTTGTTCAATTAAAGATCGCTCCTTAGCAATGCTCTTAATTTTTCCACTATCTTTTATGATTTCTGGATCAGCTAATTGCTCATTAAGGTATTCAAATTTTTCTCTAATTTGTTCTAAGATTTCAAACATTCAGTATCCTAAATATTATTTTTTTAAATCATTTAATTTTGTGAATAGGTTATTTAGATTAACCGAGATGTCTTCTTTTTCCGATGCTAGGAATTTAATCGTAACAGATTGATCTTCTAATTCTTTTTTTCCAAGAATAAGAACGTGCTGTGCATTCATATTGTTTGCAGATCTCAATTGACTTCTAATTGAATTCCTGTAGTCTCCTTGAGTAAAAGATAGTGATGAATCTGAAAATAAGTTAAGGTGATTAAAGAAATATTCTGACGCTTCTTGTGATAAAGGCGCAAGAAAAATGTCCAATCTTGTTGCAGCGTAGTTTTTTTCACTTGCTAAAATTGTTCTTTCTATTCCAGTTGCAAAGCCAGCTCCAGGTACATCTTTTCCACTTAATTTCTTAATAAGGTTGTTATATCTGCCTCCCGCACCAATTGTGGATTGGCTTGATTCTTCTTCAGGTTCAAATTCCCATACTGTGTCAGTATAATAATCAAGTCCCCTCACAATCTTTGGGTCAATTGTATATTTAATTTTCATTGTTTCTAATAACTTAATAACTTGCTGAAAATGAGATTCCTCTTCTTTATTTAAAAAACTCAAAATTGTAGGAGCATTTTCAATAATTTCTTGGTCGATTGCTTCTTTTGAATCAAAAATTCGTAAAGGATTGATTTCATATCGTCGCTTTGAGTCATCTGAGAGATCGTGAAATTTATCTTTGACAAAGTTTTTAAATTCTTTTTCAAATATTTTTCTTGTTTCAAGCCCTCCAAGTGAATTAATTATTAATTTTTTATTTTGTACTTCAAGCTTATTAAAAATGTAATTTTGCAGATAAATTAACTCTGCATCTGATTCTGGATTATTTATACCAATTGACTCTGCACCAAACTGCCATAATTGCCTATATCTGCCTGCTTGAGGCCTATCATAACGAAACATGGGCCCAAAGTATGCTAATTTTACTGGTTGAGTTAAATTAGCCATATTATGTTCAATATAAGCCCTGCATACGCTTGCAGTTCCTTCAGGCCGTAGTGCTAAAGTACTTTTCCCTCTATCTTCAAAAATATACATTTCTTTAGATAAAATGTCTGACTCTTCACCAACAGTTCGTGTAAAAACTTCCACGTTTTCTACAATTGGAGTTGTGATAAATTTGTAGTTCATCGTATCCATTGCATTTTCTACAATATCTCTAAGTTGCCTCCACTGATTTGATTCATCAGGGGTAACATCTTTCATTCCACGCGGTGTTTGCATTTTACTCATATTTATATTATATCTAACTATTGTATTTTCTCATTATAATTAATAAGTTACTGTTATTAATATTATTCTTTATAAATAGGATACATCATATGCCGGCAAAAGAAGAAATGATTATTAAGTCGAGTGACCTTATAAGCAATGCAAGCACTTATCTTGATGATGCTGAAATTTTACAGTTAAAAGAAACAATAAAATTTTCTACAAATGCTCACAAAGAGCAAAAACGATTATCTGGAGTAGATTATATTACTCATCCACTAGCTGTTGCCTTCTTGCTTACTGATTTAAAAATGGACATACAGGCTATCCAAGCATCACTTTTACATGACACTTTAGAAGATTGCGGCATTGAACCTAATGAGATTGATGCCTTGTTTGGTCCTGAGGTCACTAGCCTAGTTGAAGCTGTGACAAAAATTAGCGCCATAGAATTAACAAATATGAATGATATAACACCAGAGTCTGAAACGATGAAGAAAATGTTTTTAGCAATGGCAGAAGATGTCAGAGTAGTAATCATTAAAATCGCTGATAGATTACATAATATGCAAACCTTACAATTTCTATCAAAGAAAAGACAAGCAGAAATTTCAAAAGAAACCATGGAGGTGTTCGCTCCTCTGGCTGATAGGCTGGGTATGTGGCAGTATAAATGGCAATTAGAAGACTTAGCTTTTAGTTATCTTGAGCCAAATATTTATAATCAAATAGCATCAATGATTACTTCTTCTCATCCTGATCATCTGAGTTATATTGACAAAATTGTAGCTACTATTGCAAAAGAATTAAAATCCAACAAAATCGAAGTTGAAGTACAAGGACGTGTAAAGCATATTTATTCTATTTACAAAAAGATGCAACGATATGCAAATGAAGGAAAAAAAATTAGTGAGATATATGATTTATTTGCTTTGCGCATTATTGTAAATTCTATTCAAGATTGCTATCTATCTTTAGGTGTTATTCATCAAGCATGGAGACCTATCCCTGGTGCTTTTGACGATTATATTGCAAATAGCAAAGATTCCTTGTATCAATCAATTCACACTACAGTCATTGGGCCGGACAATAAGCCCCTTGAGGTACAAATTAGAACTACAGACATGCATGAAAGAGCAGAAATTGGAGTCGCTGCACATTGGAAGTATAAAGATCAGAATATTGACAACATTGATCCAAGATTTGAGAAAAGATTAGTTTGGCTCAGAAGTATTCTTGAGAGGCAAATTGAGTCTACAGATACAGATGAATTTATAGAGTCCCTTAAGCATGATCTGTTTCAAGATCAAGTGTTTGTTTATACTCCAAATAGTGATCTAAAAATGTTACCATCTGGCTCAACGCCAGTTGACTTTGCGTTTTCCGTACATACTGATCTTGGTTTTTATTGCAAAGAGGCTAAAGTTAATGGTAGTTTAGTTTCTTTGAGATATCCATTACAAAATGGTGATATAGTTGAAATATTACGCTCCAATAAAAAATCTGGACCTCCGAGAGAATGGTTAAACGAATCAGCAGGATACCTTGGTGCAAATAGCTCTAAGCAAAAAGTGAAGCAATGGTTTAGAAAACTTGACAAAGAACACAATGTAAACAAAGGTAAAGAATTTTTATTTCAAGAATTATCAAGATTAAAAATTAAGAAAAGACCCAAAGGCTTTACAAATTTAATGGGTTTTAATAATTTGAATGACTTATATGCTGCGATAGGATATGGTGACGTTTCTAATAAAAAAATTGTTCAAAAGATTTTTGAAAATGCTAATGAATTTCTTTCTCTTAATAATGCAATCAGAGTAAAATTGACTGCAGTTGATAGGGTTGGACTCCTTAGAGATATCACTACAGTTATTTCCTCATCAGGAGTCAATATGATTGAAGTTAGCACTAAAGAGCATAATGATGATAAAGTAAGCATATTTATGACCCTTGAAACAAATAGCGGTAAAGAATTTGCAAATTTATTTTATGATTTAGATGTGATTAATGATGTTATAACCCTTGAAAGAGTTAGCCGTACGTAATAATGTATTTGTTATTCAATCAATAATTTAAAAGTAAAACATATAAGGAGTTAAAATTGCCTAAAAGTAAGCACAGAAAAAGGAAAAAACAAACTTATCCCTCACAACCTAAATCTCAAGCTACTGAATTTACTGGCTTCATGGGATGGATGCAGAACAATCAGAAATGGTTTTATCTCGGCGGTATATTGTTTTTAGTTCTAAGCCTAGGTGCTTCAATTATTTTTTCTTTGGTTCCTGACCCTAAGCCTGCTTTACCTCCAGACGAATCTGTTGAAAAAACTGTAGATAAAGATGCAGCAGTTACAGATAAAAAAGAAGATGCTTCTAAAAAAATTATAAGACGCTATAATGCTGAACCGGAGATGGCCATTGATGTAAATAAAAAATATCAAGCTACTATTGAGACTGTTAAAGGCAATATAGTTATAGATCTATTTGCTAGTGAATCACCTGGATATGTTAATAATTTTATCTTTTTAGCAAGAAATAATTTTTATGATGGACTTACTTTTCACAGAGTACTTGCTGATTTTGTAGTTCAGGGAGGAGATCCCACTGGAACAGGAACAGGGGGCCCAGGTTATTCCTTAACAAGAGAGTTAAATGATATTCCTTTAGAGGCTGGGATTATAGCTATGGCTCAATCATCTACAGTAAGTGGCTCACAATTCTTTATTGCATTGAGTGACGTGAATTTTTTAAAACAACAAGGTTTTTCAGCATTTGGAAAAGTTGTTCAAGGCTCAGAAGTTTTAAATCAAATTCGCTTGCGAAATCCAGATATTGTGCCGAGGAGCGCACCAGCTGAACGAATCATTAGCATTACTATATCAGAGGAATAGTTCATTCTCGCCAATTAACGTCAGCTTTTTTTTCTAAGAATGCCATTATCATTATTGCAGGAAAGAAGAAAGCAAAAGCAACCAATGATTGTAGTATGTATCCGGCAAGCAACAGAATAATACCTAATGCAATAGCAAATGACATACAAACAACAGCAAAAATTCTTGATACTAAAACATACAATGGAATATTTTTCATTCGAATACCTTATGTAGGTGGTCGGGGCTACTGGATTCGAACCAGTGACCTCTCGGTCCCAAACCGAGCACTCTGCCAAACTGAGCTAAGCCCCGTATGTCAATAATTTAACTTTTATATGTTATAAGATTTTCTTACTAAGTTCAAAGAGAATCTTTGCTTACTTATAATACAGCTGTACCCACAATTGAATTTATATCTTCAATATTATTTTTTTTGCAATAATCCTCAAGTTGTTTGATAATTTGCCATGGAGCATTTGGGTCAATATAAGTTGCGGTACCTATTTGGACTGCAGCTGCACCAGCCATCATTACTTCAATAACATCTTCGGCATCCATAATACCACCAGAAGCTAAAATAGGAATTTTTGCAATTTTGTAAGATATATATATGTTACGAATAGTCATAGATTTAACTGCTGGCCCAGAAAGTCCTCCAAATTTAGCACCTAAGACTGGTTGACGCTTATTAATGTCAATTGCCATGGCTGGGTAAGTATTACTAATTGTCACAGCATCAGCACCGTTGTCTTGTAGTACAGATACAATTTCTTGAATATTGGAGACTATTGGAGATAATTTTACGATACATGGTTTTTCAGTTTTCTTTCTAATCATTTTCATTACTTCTTTTGCAAGTTGTGGATCTTGGCCAAATTCAATTCCGCCAGCTTCAACATTTGGACATGAAATATTTATTTCTAATGCATCAATTGCATTAATGCCATCAAATAATTCAGCTAGCACGCCATATTCTTCAATTGTGTAGCCCATAATATTCACAATTGATGTAACATTCCATTTTTGCCAAATAGGAACAATTTCTTTAATGAATTTCTTAGCACCAATGTTTTGAAATCCTATTGAATTGATAAGCCCAGATGGGGTTTCTACTAATCTAGGAGTGTCATTACCCTCTCGAGGTTTTATAGTTGTGCCCTTAGAAATAATGCCGCCAAGGTCCTCAATATTTTTGTACTTTGACATTTCTAGTCCATTTGAAAAAGTTCCAGAAGCCACAAGTATAGGATTAATTAATGATAGGTTTTGTTTTCCTGAGTTAATCAATGGGACAGATAAATTTACCATATTACATTTCGTAGAATGAAATTCTTAGTAGTATTATAATCGATCAATTAGTTATAGTAAGAAATAAACGTAATTTAATTTTCAAAATTTTTATCAGTAGTTGCAGGTATTGGAATATTATTTGAATAGTTCATCTCAGTTTTACGCAGAGTATTTGTTTTCTCCCACATAATACTTTCTGATGAATTTGAAAAGATCTTCTTTTTGCCGCATAACTTACATGAACCTCTACTGTCTTTACCCTGTGGAGGGGAAATAACCCAATGATGTTTACATAATCTACGATTAATAGTTTTTGTTGCAGTAGTTTTTTTCTTTTTCATCATTCCTCCAACTAGAATAATAAAATTAAATTAATATATTTGTATATAAATTAGAACGCATAAAAACCGTTTAAGTTACCATATATTACAATAATTGTTCATATATTTTTCAAGATAAGGATATCTTTTGAATAATAGACAAGATAATCAGCGTTCAGTGCCAGGAATTACTAATCTTGTTGCTGTTGCATCAAATAAGGGTGGAGTAGGAAAATCAACAATTTCTACTAATTTGTCAGTTGCTCTACATAAAATTGAAAATAAAGTTGGGATACTTGATGCAGATATTACTGGACCAAATATTCCTAGAATGATGGGCATCTCGCCTGGTTCTTTAGCAAGCGAGGGCGAAGGCCTTAGGCCTGTTGAGGCTCATGGGGTAGAAGCTGTTTCCTTAGGATTAGTTTTACCGCCCGATACGCCAGTTGTTTGGCGAGGACCTATGATTGCTTCAGGTCTAAAGCAAATGCTTTTTGATGTAAAGTGGTCAGAGCTTGATTATCTAGTGATAGATTTACCGCCAGGTACTTCTGATGTTTCAATGACTTTAGCGCAAGACGTCATGCTTTCTGGTGTTGTTATTGCAACTACACCTCAAGAAGTTTCCTTGGAAGATGCTAGAAAAGCAGTCGCAATGTTTGATAAATTAGGAGTGCCAATTCTGGGCCTAATAGAAAATATGTCTTCAGAAATATTTGGTATAGGCGGAGGCGAAAAAGCAGCAGAGGAATTAGGTTTAGATTATTTAGGCTCGATTCCATTGGATAAAGATATTAGAGTTGGCAGTGATGATGGGATTCCATTAGTAACCAAGAGCCCAGATCATCCAGCTTCTATAACATATATAGAAATTGCTCAAGCTATTCATGAAAAATGTTTAATGATCAAAAATGAAACAAGTTCTTTTGTAAAAAGAGAATTAACTTAATTTAAGACAGAAAGGTTAACACCGTGGAAGATATTAATAAAAATGAGAATGATGATAATGCAATAAAGCAGCAATCTTCAAATAATGTAATACAGGTTCGTAAAAAATCAGCTACAAGCGATTTAACAGATAATAAATTGGCTGAACAAAGCAAAACTGAAAATAAAAAAGTTGTTAAATCTGCAAAAAAGCCTCTTGCTTCAGTAAACAAAAATAATAAACCTAAGCAAAAAAATGAATCAAAGAAAGAACAAAATGTTGATTCATCTAAAAAAAGTGATTTAGATACTGAAGAGTTAATCAACCAGATTAATATTCTCAAAAAGTCACTAGATGCATCAGTAATCAAGCAAAAAGTTGGTATTTTTGTCGATGTACCGAATCTACTATACGGAGTAGATGTTGACGATGGAACAGAGATTGATATGGGTAATTTGCTCTCACTTCTTTCAAAAGACAGAGAACTTGTACGTGCCACTGCTTATTCACCGATAGTCGATGATTCTGATGAACCGCTACAAGAACAGAGATTTGTTAAGCCCTTTGTACTTCATAATTATCGGATCGTTACAAAACCTATGAAAAGATTTTCAGATGGAAGCGTTAAAGGGAATCTAGATATCGAACTTGTGGTTGATATGATTACCATGTCAGACAGATTAGATGTTATTATTCTAGTTTCTGGAGATGCTGATTTTCTTAAAGCAATACAGTATGCGCAATCAAAAGGTATTAAGGTAGAAGTTGCCTCTTTTCCTAAGAGTACTTCTGTGGAATTGAAAGCAGTAGCTGATGAGTATCTAGATTTGAGCAAGCTATACAGTAAAATACAAGCTAATTAGCCATATATTTCAGCTAAATGAAATGTAGGACCTTTTGTACAAATTAATCTAGACTTGCCCTCTTTGTCCTTAATTGCACAGCCATAACATATTCCTAAACCACATGCCATTTCCTTTTCAAAGAGGGCGTATGCAGGTATGTAACTTTTAAATGAATTAATAATTTTATTTGCTGATTCAAACATGACCTCTGGGCCACATAAGCAAATTTCATCTGCCCAATGCTCATAATTCGTCAGTTTGTCAGTAACTAAACCTTTTTCACCTTCAGAACCATCATCAGTGATTACTTCTACTTCAATTTCATGTTGCAATTTTTTAAGTGGAAAAAGATTATGTTGATCTCTAGCTCCTATTAATAAAACTACATTTTTATTTAAGCTAATTAATTCATCTGCAAGCCAAACTAAGGGTGCTATCCCTATTCCTCCAGCAATCAATAAAAAGTTGTTTGACTTGCGATTATAAGGAATAGGATTGCCTAATGGGCCTATTATTTTCACATAATCACCTTTTCCCATCTTAGAAATCAGCAATGTTCCTTGTCCAATTGTGTGATAAAGAACAGAAAATGTTTTTTCTTTGTCATTAACTCGATGAATTGACATTGGTCGACCTAGTAATGGCTCGAATCCATCAGATGGAAAAATCATAACAAATTGTCCAGGACTAGACTTACGAAGTGGCTCCGATTGTTTAATGGTTAATAAGTATGTATTGCCATAAATTTTTGAATTTTCAATAATCTCTAATTTTTCAGGATTCATTATTTATCTCGATATTCTATTAAAGGTTTGATAGAATAATTGCCAGGATTTTTCAAAGACCTTACTGCTGCTATTGCTGTGTCTAAAGAAGTAAAGCAAGGTATTTGTTTTTCTGTCGCAGCTTTTCGTATCTGAAACCCATCTCTTAAGTGTTGAGGCCTATTGCCTTCTAAAGTATTTATCACTGCTCCGATTAATCCATTATCAATCACGTCAACTACACTTTGCTTACCTTCTCTGGCAGCGTCTCGAATATCTTCTTCTGTTTCTATTTTTTTAACCGTAGTTACAGGGATGCCTAGTCCATTTATTAATTCTGCAGTTCCAGATGTAGCAAATAATTCACAGCCGAGTTTGTGTAAATCTCTAATTAATGGAACTGCATCTGATTTTTTTTGATTTGATATGGATAGCAAAAATGCAGTCTTTGGTTTGACTGAGATATTTGCTGCAATCAATGATTTTGTGAGTGCTTTACTAAAATTATTATCAACACCCATAACTTCACCAGTTGATTTCATCTCTGGACCTAAGTAATTATCAACACCAACAAGTTTTGACATAGAGAAGACAGGTGCTTTTATTGCTACTAAAGATTTTGTCTTAAATAGGCCAGTACCGAAGCCTAAACTTTTTAATGATTTACCTCTCATTACTTTTACCGACAATTCAATTAATGGAACACCTGTTACTTTTGAAATAAAGGGAACTGTCCTTGAAGAGCGAGGATTTAATTCAATAATAAAAACATCTGAACCTCCTTGCTCATTTTTTGCCACTACATATTGTATGTTCATTAATCCTTTTATATTGAACTTCTTTCCAATCATTGTTGTGTAACCTACAATTGTGTTGATGTCATCCTCTGTTAGATTTTGTGGAGGATAGACAGCCATGGAGTCACCAGAATGAACGCCAGCCTTTTCAATGTGCTCCATGATACCCGGAATAAGAATTTCTTTACCGTCACAAACTGCATCTACTTCAATTTCTAAACCTTCAAGATACTTGTCTATTAGTATTACACCAGAAGTTTCTTTAATTGCTGGCTTTACGTATTCAATTAATTGGTTAGCGTTTGATACAACTTCCATGCCTTGTCCACCTAATACATATGATGGCCGAACTAAAACTGGGTATCCGATTTGGTCAGCTATAGATAGAGCATCTTCTAAGTTATTAACTGCTTGTCCAGGAGGCTGAGGTATCTCAAGCTCATGAATAATTTTTTCAAATCTTCCTCTATCTTCAGCTAAATCAATTGATTCAAATGATGAGCCAGCTATAGGATAGCCAGCTTCCGTCAAAGGCTTAGCAAGATTGACTGCAGTTTGGCCGCCAAATTGTGTTATTGTCTCCGGAAAAGTGTTTTTTGAATCTTTTTCATTTTCTAATAAATCAAATATAGATTCATCATCTAAGGGTTCAAAATATAATCTGTTAGATGTATCAAAGTCCGTTGATACGGTTTCTGGATTGGAATTAACCATTATAGAGTCTATTCCTAATCTTTTTAATGTCTGCGCTGCTTGCACTGAGCAGTAATCAAACTCTATTCCTTGGCCAATTCTTATAGGGCCTGAGCCAATGACAACCATTCTTTTTCCATCTATTGGTTGAGCTTCATTCTCTTGCTCGTAAGATGAATAAAAATAAGGAGTTGCTGCATCAAATTCACCAGCACATGTGTCAACCATTTTATAAATTGGCTTGATATTGAATTTTTTTCTAAGCATTCTAATTTTTTCAATCGTACTGTTTGTTAAATTAGCGATTACTAAATCTGAGAATCCCAATTGTTTTGCACGAAGTAAGTCATCTTTAGTTATTTTTTTTAGTACTTTAATTTCTTTCTCATGGTCAACAATTTTTTTAATTTGTGTAATAAACCAAGGATCTATTAAGGACTCTTGCATTATTTTTTTTACAGAAGTATTTTTTCTTAATTCATTAATTATCTCCCATAATCTTAAATCTGTTCCACCTAAATAATTAGGGTTTTTATTTTCTGCATCAGCTTTCCACAGATAATCCTTGCCAAGTTCTAATGAACGAATTGCTTTTTGAAATGCAGTTGGAAAATCTCTGCCAATAGCCATAATTTCTCCTGTGGCTTTCATTTGAGTTCCGAGATTTCTATCTCCTGAGTGAAACTTATCAAATGGCCAACGTGGAATTTTAATTACACAATAATCTAATACTGGCTCAAATGCTGCTGAAGTTTTTTTTGTGACAGAATTTATAATTTCATCTAGTCTTTTGCCAACAGCAATTTTAGCAGCAACTCTTGCAATCGGGTATCCTGTTACTTTAGATGCTAGTGCAGAAGAACGTGAAACTCTTGGATTAACTTCTATTACATGATATGGCGTGGGTTTCGATTCATCAGAATCCCATTTTGCAACTTCAAGGTTCGGCGCTAATGCAAATTGCACATTACAGCCACCTTCAATCCCCAGTTCTCTAATAATTTTTAGTGCGCTTGTTCTAAGCATTTGATATTCATCGTCAGTTAATGTTTGAGACGGGGCTATAACAATAGAATCGCCAGTATGTACTCCCATTGGATCCATGTTCTCCATGTTACATATAGTTATGCATGTATTATTACCATCACGCATTACCTCGTATTCAAGCTCTTTCCATCCTATAAGTGCTTTTTCAACGAGTACTTGGTTAATAGGAGACAATGTCACCCCAGATTTGACATACTGCTCATATTCAGCCTTTGTGCTTGCTATTCCGCCACCTGTACCACCTAGGGTGTAAGCAGGTCTAATAACTAGAGGGAGACCTAGTTTCTCCAATGGCTTTTTTGCCTCTCTCCACGAATTCACAATAAAGCTTTCAGGGGTGGGTTCATTTATAGCATGCAATAGTTGCCTAAATTCATCTCGGTCTTCTGCTAACTTTATTGATTTTATAGGCGTGCCAAGCAATCTAACGTTATATTTATCTAAAATACCAGCTTCAGCTAAATCAACTGCTAAATTTAATCCAGTTTGCCCGCCTAGTGTTGGCAGTAATCCATCTGGTCGTTCTTTTTTAATAATTCTTGTTATACTCTCAACTGTAAGAGGTTCTATATATGTAATATCAGCAACGCCTTCATCTGTCATGATCGTGGCAGGGTTAGAATTAACTAAAATTGAAGTGATGCCTTCTTCAGACATAGCTTTACAAGCCTGAGTACCTGCATAGTCAAATTCAGCAGCTTGCCCAATAATAATTGGCCCTGAGCCTATAATAAGAACTTTTTTTGGTTTCTTCATTAGTTGTGGTACCCCGATCTATATTCTTTTCCCATTAAGGGAATTTCTGCAATGATGTCTGGATCAGACGTTTTTAATTGAGGATCAGACGACATTCTCACTAAATATACATAATCGATAGTTAATTTATTCTTTTTTAAATTAACATCATCTAACTTTTTACTTACTTCGCTTACATTAATATTACTTAAGTAAGCAATATCTATTTTTGGTAAAAAATAATCAACCTCTTGGCTTACTTGGCTGTCGTTATTTTTAAATAATTTATTTATATGAGGAACACCAAGCATGAGCTGTTTACGAATTTTTTTAAAATTATAGTTATCATCAAATGCAATATATATTGTATCTTTGCTTAGACCAATTTCTAGAGCAGTAATATCGAATGGCTCTATTCTGTGAATTCTAGGAGAAGCATTAACGTAAAATGATTCTACTTGAGACCACATAATGTCATCAGGCTTCAAGTAACCAATGAAACTAATTGGTAAATACAAATATGAATCAGGGAATAAGTTAATGCCACTTATGTCTTTTATATTAGATAATTCAGAATTTAAACTTTTAGCAAATTCTTGATTTTTTAAACCTAGAGGAATCATGAATGAAATCCATTGTTTCCAACTGTGAGTATTGTGCTCGTAATTTACCCAAAAATCTTCTGTTAAATTTAATTGATTTAATTCTTCAGATTCCTTATTTATTCTATGCAGATACTCCTCTTTTGCTGAGTCGAATGTTTCATTAGACATAGATATTGTAGAGTAGGGCTCAAGAGGAGTAATTTTAGTATGCTTCGACTTATTCAAATATTTATCCCTTCTTTATTGTATCTAGAAAATTATTGAAAATAAATTCTGTATCATGTGGTCCAGGTGAAGCTTCTGGATGATATTGAATTGAAGATACAGGAAGAGTTGCGTGTTTTAGAGCTTCCACATGTCCATCGTTAAGATTTACTTGAGATACTGCCATCTTGCTATCTAAACCTTTTGGATCAATTGCGTACCCATGATTTTGTGAAGTTATAAAAACTTGTTTTGTAGATGTGTCAAGGACTGGGTGGTTAGAGCCTCGATTACCATATGGCAACTTATACGATGTTGCGCCATATGCAATACCAAGAATTTGATGTCCAAGACATATACCAAGTGTAGGATATGATTCAGAAATCTTTTTAACTGTTTCTGCAATATTAAGTAATTGCATGGGATCTCCAGGCCCAGGAGACAAAATGACACCATCTGGTTTTAATAATTCAATTTCTTGATAAGAGGATGTGTATGGCATTACGATAACATTACATCCATTTTTTTCAAGGATTCGTTTTATATTATTCTTTACCCCAAGATCCATAATAATGATCCTTGGCGCATTAATTGATTTACTATTTTTTAAACTCGTTTTTTTTGTCGAAACTTTTGACACAATATCTTCACTGCCATATTTTGGAAATTTCTTAATATTTTTTAAAATATTTTTAATGTTGCTATTTGTTGAAATAGAACCCATCATTGTTCCTTGCCTACGTAAATGCTTTGTAAGTGCTCGTGTATCCACATCTGTAATAAAAGGAATTTTGTTTTTGTTTAAAAATGATTTTAATGTTGCTTTATTTTTCCAATGAGAGGGAATTTCAGTTAGTTCTTTAATTATAAAACCTTTAACCTGAACTTTTTGACTTTCATTTTGATCTTGGTTTGTGCCATAATTGCCTTGTAAAGGATATGTCATAACTAAGATTTGATCATGGTAGGAAGGATCAGTTAATGCTTTCTGATATCCTGTCATCGATGTAGTGAATACAATTTCTCCAATATGCTCGAATTCCTTACTGGCATAACCATTAAATACTTTGCCATCTTCAAGTACGATTACTGCTTTAAATAATTTTTTCATTAAAATTCAGGCTTTCTTTGGTTAAATATGATTTTACCTTTACTCAATGTCATTACAACCATTCCTTTAAAAACATTATCAATGTAGGGAGAATTTTTACCCATTGAAACAATCTGTTCTTTACTGTAAATCCATTTTCTTGATTTATCTATTAAAGTAATATCTGCGTTATGGCCAATTTCTATTTTACCAACACCTTCCATGCCTCTAATTTTATTTAATTGCCAGGCCGCAGCTGGCCCATAAGTCATTTTGTCAATTAATTTATCAAATTTTATTTTTTTCTTTAGAACTAAACGCATTCCGATAGAAAATGCACTTTCTAATCCAGAAATACCAGGTGGAGCCTGTTCAAATACAACATTTTTTTCAGTAGATGAATGTGGGGCATGATCTGTGGCTATAGCATCAATTGTGTCATTATTTAAGCCTTCAATACAAGCGGCTACATCTTCTGCTTCTCTCAGAGGAGGGTTTACTTTCATATTAGTATTAAAAAGAGGTTTTGGTATTTTTTTACCGTTATTAGAGACACCTATTGATTCATGCGTTAGATCTAAATGGTGAGGAGTGACCTCTGCAGTAATTGTCAAATTAGATTTTTTTGCTTTTTCTACTAATTTGATACTTTCCTTAGTAGAAATGTGAGCAATGTGTAGATGGCCGCCAAATTTTTCTGCTATTGCTATATCTCTTTTGACCATATTATTTTCAGCTTCTCTTGGTCGCCCTTTGATACCGAGACGATCAGACACCCATCCTTCGTGTAGATGCCCATTAAGAACAAGTGAATGATCTTCACAATGTTGTGAAATTGGTATAGACATGTTTTTTGATTTCTGCATTGCTTTAATCATTATTGATTCGTCATCCAGATGGTCACCATCATCGGAGAGTGCAACTATTCCATTATTGTGCATAGAGGAAAGAGGAGCAATCTTTCTGCCTAATCGATTTTTTGAAATTGCACCTATTGGCAAAATATTAATTACAGCATCTTTATTTATAATACGATTTAAGCTTATTAATGATTCAGCTGTGTCTATGGTCGGCTCTGTATTAGGCATTGCGCAAATTGTAGTGAAGCCTCCTTTTGCTGCTGCCAAGCTTCCAGTTTTAATGGTCTCTTTATGCGTGAACCCAGGTTCTCTTAAGTGAACATGCAAATCGACAAAACCAGGGGCAACAATCAATCCTTTTGCATCAATAACATCATGGTTGTTTTTCAATATTATTTTTGGATTCAACTTAGTGATTTTTCCTTGAACAATTTCAATGTCAAGTTTTTTACTCATTTTAGTGCCTGGATTAATGACAGTACCATTTTTTATAACTAAAGATTTCATTTTTCCCTAAATCTACTTATTCAAATAAATTAATTCTAATATTGCCATTCGTATGGCAACGCCGTTTGATACTTGTTCTTCAATTTGTGACAAGGAGCTCTCAGCAACTTCTTTGGATATTTCAACACCTTCATTGACTGGGCCTGGATGCATTAGCAAGCAAGTTTTTTTAACAGCTTTTAAATGACGCATGGTTATTTGATATTTTTTTGCATATTCCTTCAGTGATGGGATATTTTTTGCATTTTGTCTTTCAGTTTGCATTCTTAATGCCATTATGACATCTGTATTTTTTATAGCTTTATTGAGGCTGTATTCAATATTAATATTATTAAAATTTAACCATTCTGATTTGTTGCTACTATTATTAATTAAACTTTTTGGAATTAGTGCTTTGGGGCCGCATAGAGTTATTTTTGCACCAAGCTTTGAAAGCAAAAGAATGTTAGATCTTGCAACACGAGAGTGTTTAATATCACCAACCATAGTAATACTTACATTGCTTAAACTTTTAAACTTTGTTAATAACGTATAGCTGTCTGTAAGAGCTTGTGTTGGATGGGCATGTGATCCATCACCTGCATTGATGATAGATTTGCTTGTATGCTGGCTAGCTAAATACGCCGCACCAGAGTTTTGATGTCTAAGTATGATAATGTCACTATGCATTGCATTAATTGTTTTTATAGTATTAATTAAGCTTTCACCTTTTTGAGCAGCGGAAACATTTGATGCTATGTTGATGACATTTGCTCCTAATAATTTTCCAGCTAATTCAAATGATGCTCTTGTTCGGGTAGATGGCTCATAAAAAAGATTAAAAATATTGACATTATTTAAAGTTTTTTTAATATTTTTTTTGTCATTTAATGCTTTGCTGTACTTATCTGCCAGAGTAAAAATATTTTTATACTCTGATTTTGATAGCAAGTCAACATCTAGTAGATGCTTATGTTTCCACGATGTTTTTTTCTTTTTTGCCAACTTGATGTACCTTGATCATTTTTCATGCATCTATAGCTATTTAAAATATAAAAAAAAATACCCTAGGGTACTTTTTTCACCAGACTTAATAATGCTTAAACTTCATACTTAAATTATATTCTACATGAAATTAATTAAACTTCAAAGATGCTAACATTTTATAATTATTAAAGCTAGCCTTATTCTTGTTTTTCATAAATTTCAATATTAATTTTTATTGAAATAATCATTATAGTAATCATCTAAATTTGAAATTATATCATCAGAGTCAGGTAAATTTTCCAGTTCTTTGATTTTGTTATTAATCAATGATATATCTGGATGATCTTTTAATAAACTTTCTACATATGCATCAAACTTTGAAGCAAGTTGACCTATATCATGCATGTTGCAATTAATATTTAACAGATCCACTAAGGACTGTAATATTGCCTGAGATGCTTTAGGGTTTGTTATGGAATTCAAGTAGTAAGGAATATTTGCCCATATTGCTCCATGAGGAATTCCTTTAGCAATTAAATGATTAGTAAAAACACCAAGCATTCCAGTTGGCCCTTCATAAGTGTTCATTGTTTTATATGGGAACTCTAATTCTTTTGTTAAATTTTTGTGGCTGGAATTTCCAGTTAATTTTATGTCTGCAGTATGTGAAGTTTCTGCTAATAACGATCCAATAGAAATCGCTGCAACAATTTTATTTTTTTCGCAGAAATCTTGCAGTATTTCATTGAAGTTATTCCACATAAAATTTGGCTCGTATCCAAGAAAAATGATTAAATCATTTTTGCCATTTTGATTCTTGATGCTATAAAAAGCACTGTCTGGCCACCTAACAAATCGTTTATTGTTTCTCATTAAAACGGAAGGTCGATTTTGAGAAAAATCTATAAAATTTTCAGAATCGATGACTGCTATTTTCTTAGCGCCCATTTGCTTAATCAAATATTTAAGAGTATTAGAAGCCGCGAATCCTGCATCGCTCCATCCTCTAAATGAGATCAAAAGTATAGGATCTTTAAGTTGCTCTTCCTGAATTGTTTTTATTGACATAATTTCCAATTATATTATATTAATTTACTCTAAGTAACATCTTGCCGGCTGTAGATCTTGACTCTAGTAATCTATGAGCTTCTTGAGCATCATCAATATCTAATTGTCTATCGATTCTTATTTTCAATGAACCATCATCTATCCATTTGAATAAATTCTTTGCTCTGCTTTCTAGTTCATCAGCATCTTGAATATAACTAGCAAGGGTAGGTCTTGTTAAGTAAATACTGCCTTGTTTCTGGAGCTGTAGAGGATTTATTGAGGGCGGGCTACCACTAGCCTGACCGAAGGATATTAAGAAACCTCTTGGTCTTAATAAGTTCAAGCTTTTAATAAGAGTAGTTTTGCCTACAGAGTCATAAACAACATGCATTTGATTTTCTCCTATGTAGTTGTTTGTATTTTCAAGAAAATCATCATTGGTATATAAAATAACGTGATCTGCTCCAGCTTTATAAGCAAGTTCTGCTTTATCTTCAGTAGAAGTTGTTCCAATAACCTTTGCACCCTTCATTTTTACAACTTGAGTTAACAATAATCCAACACCACCAGCAGCTGCATGGATAAATACGTTCATGTCTTTTTTAATATCAAAGCAATCAGAAGTTAAATATTCAACTGTCAATCCTTGAAGCATAATTGCAGCACCTAATTCACAACTTATCTTTTCTGGAAGTGCAACAAGTTTCTCTTCAGGAACAACAGCATATTCAGCATATGCACCAAAGACCATTGAATATGCAACTCGATCTCCAGCAGAAAAACGAGTTACGTTTTTGCCTACTTGCTCTACGACACCAGATGCCTCTGAACCTATGGTTTGTGGCATCGGACCTGGATACTTTCCCATTCGTTGATAGATATCAATAAAATTGATACCTGCATAATGAATTTTTACTAAAACTTCATTGTCACTTGGCTCAGGAATAGCAATGTTGTCAACTGTTAATTGTTTGAAATCACCAGTTTCTTTAATTGTTATTGCTTTCATATATTTTCTATTCACTTATAAAAATTTTTGAATACCTACTATGCTTTCAATGGTGTTATCATGACCCATTTCATAATTTTCGACTTTTAAGTTGAGCTTATTATCTTCAAAGTATTTAATCATTTCTGAGGATCTTTCTGATGAAATATAAGGATCGTTATTCCCAAATTGAGCTAAAAACTGAGTCTTTTGCACTCTTTTCCAATTAACTACTAGGTCATCCATTGGTGGTAAAAATCCACAGATAGGAATACATTTTTTTATCGGCTTTTCACCATTATCTATCATTGATAGGCCAATTGCTAATCCAGCTCCTTGTGAAAATCCACCTATCACAGATTCAGAGCGATCAAAATTGTAATTTGTACAAACTTGATTGATTAATGCATCAAGATCATTAATGCGTTGAGCAATCTCTCCTTTATTTTCTCTGTTATACCACGAAACACCACGCTCGCTAATTTGAATTGGCGCTCTGGGAGCAACAATTAAATATTCTTCTTTTGCATCCATCAGTGGACCTAATGATGCTAAATGATATTCATTTGCATCATATCCATGAATTAACATTAGTAATTTAGTTGGATTGCCTCTACCTTCAATAATATAGTGTTTAGGAATCATTTTCTTGCCTATTCAATTTTTGCACTTGAATATTATACCAAGGTTTTGTCTTGTGTATAAAGATTAAAATATACGTAATTACCATATGTTTAAAGAAACAATAAAAAAAAGGAGTATCTTGCGATACTCCTTTTTTCTCGATTAAGAGCGAACTCTTTTTCGATTAGCCTTTAATGGGTCTACCTGTAATTTCAAACCCTATTATCTAGTTTTATGAATTTTTTAAATGGTAGATTTAAAAGATTCCTAGCTAACAGTTGAGTGGTTTTTTTCTACTCCCCCGCAGGCATGTCTTTATATTACATTATCTAAAATAAAAGTCCAGATAATTTGTAGCGACTTATCAACAACCTTTCAACAATTAGGGAATATCAAGTACGCCTTTATTTAACGTAATTTTTTTACTGGTAATTTTTTTAATTAGCCCTTTTTCAATTTTTACTTTTTGGAGCTCCGGCACAACTTCACTTTGGAAAATTTTCATGCTGTTAATAATAGATGCATGCTTGAGGCCTCCAAAATTAAACCAACAAAGTAAATTATTTAATCCCATTTGTGCAAATGGTTTTAAGTAATCATAGATTTCTTCTGGTGTGCCGCCAATCAACCAGCCACCCTCTAGATATGCTTGCTTTCTAATTTCAAATTGTTCTTGAGGCAAATCATCAATTCCAGTATTGACCATAGCGCTTCTTTGAATATAGTTATCTATTTCGTCATTGATTGTTTGATGCCAATCTTCACCTGCTTCTGCTATATATATTTGCCTTAGCACTCCTGTATTTTGCCATGCAGTTAGTTTTTGTTTTTCTGATAGCTTTGCTTTGTCCATGCCATCAAAAAAATACTTAAGTCTTGATGCAATAATTTCTGGATTCTGAGGTCCTAACAAAATTGACCATCCATTAGAACCAATCCATTCGAGTCGTTCAGGAGTAGTTGAAGCAATTGCTATTTTTGGGTATGGTTTTTGTATTGATGCAGGAATAATTCTACCTTTGACTTCACCCTTATAGAATTTACCTGAGTATGAAAATCCTTCATTTGACTCCCAGCACTTGAACAGAACATTCATAAATTCATTCATCATGTCGTGTCTGTCATTAACATTTAATCCATAACCTTCAAATTCATCTATGGAGTTACCTGGACCAATGCCTATCATGATTTTTCCATTTGTTAATTGATCAAGTAAATTCATTTGAGTTGCAAATCTGACAGGATGATGGAAGGGTACAACATTGACAGAAAAACCAATATTTAATGAAGGTGCGATTTGAGATATTGCTGATGCGAGAATAATTGGATCAGAATATGTATTATACCCAGTAAAATGATGTTCCGTTAACCATGCATCACTATAACGATATTGCTCTGCAAGCTTGATCTGTTCAAGGAGTTCGTTGATGAAATTCCTATCAGGATCATCATTTGGCTGTGGATTGATGTAGTAGCTAAATCTCATCAATACCTCTTAATATTTTAATTTAAAAAATTATTTAATTCTTTGGCCCAAAGACCCGGTGCATCATGTGGAAGAAAGTTACCCTCAGAAGGCAGTCTAATTCCAGTTGCATTAGGAATTAAATCAAGAAATTTTTCATGTGAACGAGCAAGTTCACTAGTCGTACCATGAATTATAAGTGTATCAGCACTTATTTTTGGCACTGCCTCCCATGTATCAAACGTACACATTGCAAACGGACCAGCGCCTTCCCAGCCCATATCTCCATATAATTCTTCACAGCCTTCATTCGAATTTGATATTAACTGATCAATAAAAAGTTGTAAATGATGTTTTTCATTTGGTGGCTCACCAAGCCCAGGAAAATCTTTTGTTTTTTTCCACAAAGTGATTAGATGAGAACCATCTGAAGATTCAGGAATATATTTATGAATTGCTTCATGTACAGCTCTTCTTCTAGGATTATTCCAATTGAATGGTTCTTCCAAAATTAATTTTTCAATTCTATTAGGCCATTTTGCTGCTAGTGCCATCGCTATTTGACTGCCAGTGTGTGCACCAAAAAGAGAGAATTTATCAATATTAAGTTCATCCAATGTCCAAATAACTGCTTGAGCAAATTCCTCTAATGTTGCATAGGGTTGAGGGGGTCTATCAGATTGGCCGTAACCCATTGTTGTAATTGCAATATATCTTTTACCTTCATCTAATAAAGGAAGTAATTCATCATAGAATGCTGATGATGATGGAGTTGGGTGCAGAAACACTACGACCTGATCGCCTTGACCAATTTCTCTATACTCCATATTGCCATGTTTTGTGTATGCAAAACCTCTTAATATGTTCATTCATTCCCTTGTAACAATTACTTCAACAATAATTAACCACTAAATTACATTCAAGAAGTTAATCTTTGTAATTAGTGGTTAATTAATAAAAACTATTTGTTTAAAAATGCCTTGATTTCTTTCGACCAGATTTCAGGATTTTTTGCAAATGTCATTCTGTTGGTTGCTGGTATCCTGATTCCTGTTGAATTAGGTATTGTTGCAAGGAATTTTTCTTGTGAACGACCTAATTCACTGTTTGTCCCATGTATGACGAGAGTAGGAGCAGTTATATTAGCTGCATTATCCCATAGATCATAATGGCACATTGACCATGGACCAGCACCTTCCCAGCTCATGCCTCCATATGAATCAGGAACAGAACCTATGTTAGCTTTGAGTACATCTAAAAATCCAAACCTAATTGCCTCAGGAGTATTTTCACCTTCTGATTTTTGTCCATCTGCATTTGATTGATGAACAGAAAGCCACATTTCAGATAAGTGGGATCCATCTTCTTTTTCCGGTCTATCGTGGATTCGTAAATGAACTGCTCTTCGAGCTTCAGTATTCCAGTTGAAGCATTCTTCAATGATTAATTTATCAACTCTATCTTGATGGTGTGCACCGACACCCGCTGCTATCACTGCGCCAGTATGTGTGCCAAAAACGTTAGACTTTTCTAAGCCAAGACCATCCATTAACCAAGTAACAGATTGAGCAAATTCTTCAATTGTTGTGTATGGTACCTTTGGTCTATCTGATTCTCCATAGCCAACAGTTGACATTGCGATACATCTAATTTCATCATCTAGTAATGGGAATGCTCCAATATAAAATGATGAAGATCTAGGAGTAGGGTGCAACATAATTAATGGCTTGCCATCTTCAGGACCTGATTCACGATATTCGATATTGCCATGCGGTGTTTGTACAAAGCCTCGTTTAATGTAATCTTTTTTTGTTGATGTAGACATTTTCATCCCCCTTTGAAATGATTTTTACACTGGTGCAATATTATAATATTCAAATTGAAATTACAATCATTAATCAATTAAAATAATTTATAGTAACTTATATATGTTTTATTAGTTATTATAGTCTATATTGAGATAATCTAGAATATTAAATATGAATACGCGCACTAAATTTATTTGGAAAAAAGCTCAGTCTTATTCATCTCACTGGAAGATGCATGATGAGAAAAAAGGCTTATATGTAGGATGCTCTTTTCTACCATCTGGACAATATGACTTGTATCAACCGTTATTGTCCGCAGAGGCTGCTCCCTATGAACTAGGTTATATTGCATATTCAATTAGACATCGTCATTTAGGTATGCAAACTAACAAAACAAAGAAATTATGGAATGTACAAATAGAAGGCCAGGCATCATTTTCAATCAATCAAGCATTATCTATGAAAAGACCATCTACAAGAGAAATGCTTGGTTGCGCTAAATCAGTTACTGCACACCCAGAGAATGCTTCTCAAAAACGCAGAAGAGCAATCAATGATTTATTGATTAAACGAATACATAGATGGGTTCAACGCTATGGCCTACTATCAAATAAGAGTAATATTTTTCTTGATGAATGGACGACTACTTCTCTAGAATTTGAGTGGGTTTTTACATATTCCTCTTTAATACAACATTTAATTCAAAATCATAAATTTTCATCTGATGCAGACGTTGCTTTTAGAGAAGGAGTTGAGGAAAATTTTCCGACTTTAATGAAATTGAGCGATGCCACAGATCTAATTAACAATTTCATCGGAAAGCGCTTATCTATGCACACCGAATCTTTATATAATAATTTTGACTATTCGTTGATACCTAATAGTCTTACTGGAGCATTATGGATGATAATTGCAAATCATCTGAAGCAAAAGAAGTTTTTTTCTCCATGCATTAACCAATTTACTCCTTGTTTACAATTTATACCTGATACACGCCCAGGCAGACAAGGTAATGCGGCTTGCAGTAATGCCTGTAGGCAGAGAGCATTTTATTGGAAAGAAAAATCCAATACTAATGAGCCAATTGTCAAAGATGATACTTCAATAATTATGCATAATGCATTATTAGAAAGACATTTAAGATTCAGTGATCCCTTAAATCAAATTAAATCTATTAAATAAAGAATATATGCTTCTCGAGCGGTGTTCTGTTTTTTATACTTAAAACATGAAGAACACACTTTTGATACCTCAGTCCAAAAATACTGTCGAAGATTCATGGGATCCTGATAATTCGCATGTTGCAGCAAATAATAATGTTTATATGATTTATGAGCCATTAACATTTCCCTCAGTTGGAACTGATGAAAAAGGAATTAAATATCCTATTGCACATGAGTTGTTGCCTAGATTAGCTGATAACTGGAAAGATATTAGCGATGGCACAAAGTGGCAAGTGCAACTACGTAAAAATGTTAAGAATGTTTATGGCAATCAGTTAACAGCTCAAGATGTATATTGGAGTTGGCTTAGAGCATTTGAATTAAAACGAGTTGGTCGGTGGCGTACAAGGAGAGTAGGTGGAGTGTACTTACCTGAAGATGTCGTTGTCCTAGATGAACATACATTAGAGTTTAACTTAAACAGACCTAATGAAGCCTTTCCGCAATATCTTTCCTTTTCTACCACAGTGATTGTTGATTCAACTGAAGCAAAAAAACATGTCACCGATAATGACCCATGGGCAACAGAATGGCTCTCGAAAAATCCAGCAGGCTGGGGCGCCTTCCAATTAGACAAACAAGAACATAATGAGATAAGACTAATTCCCAATACATCGTATTGGGCTGGGAAACCTGCAATTGATGAGATAGTACAATTTGGTGTCGGTGACCGTGAAACAGGTTTGCGTGCTCTTGAACAAGGAGATGCAAATTGCCTATTGCATCTTTACCCAGAGGAATTTCAACGATTTGCCGGCAATGATAATTTTACAACTGGGCTTGTTCGTTCCAACCATGCAAAACTTGAATTTGATTATACATCTGAACCTTTTGATGATAAATATGTTCGTCAAGCAGTCTGTTATGTATTGCCTTACAATGAAATCATTGACAAGGCCTATTTAGGCTATGCAACTAGGAGCTATAGTCCGATCCTAAGTGTTTCTCAGGGGTATTCAAAAATACATAATCTATATGACACTGATGTTGCAAGAGCACAAGCATTAATGCAGCAGAGTAAATATCCACAAGGTTTTACAACGACCTTACAAATCGATCCGACTAATGAATCAGTTCGCTTTGCTGAAATTGCTCAAAATGCTTTAAGTCAAATCGGAATTCAATTAGAAGTAAAACAATTACAGTGGCCAGATCCATTAAAAGACGGCAGACCTTCTATGTGGTATCACAGTGATTGCGGACATGCATTGACTGAACCCGTCTATGATCTTTGTCATGACTTCGATCCTCCTATTGGAATATTAGGTGGTCTATTTATTCGTAATGAAGAATTTGTTGAAAAAATTAATGCAGTTAAAAATGCAAGTATTAATGAAAAAATGAATATGTACACTGATATTCAACAGGAAATTACTGATTTTGCACCGTGTGCATTTATTGCCGAAAATCAGACTGGTTGGGTGATTCATAAATCAGTTGATCCCTGGGTATTTTCAGAAGACAATCTCGGTTTAAATGCAACTGTATGGTCAACACATCGAAATCAAATGAATACTTGACGTAACTATTCAATAATTTTTCTAAGTAGCTCCATCGCTGTGTAGTTATCAAGCTCTTGCCAAACATGCAAAACATATTCATGCATTATTTTTGCGCCTCCAATGATAGCAATGAGTACAAGCTTGCTATTTCTACTGATATTATTAAACTTATTAAATTGATATTTGTAGGCAAAGAATATAAATGCAAATTCAAAGAAATTAGGGAAAAAGAACAAAATCATTCGTTCTGAAAATATCTCAAACATACCCATACCGATGAGCCTGTAAACGAATAAACCGGCCAGTATGTTTTTTGTCGTTGTGTCCCATCGCCTTGAAACAATGAAAAATGTTACTAGGTAAAAGCAATCAAGAATTTTATCTAGTTGTTGATAATTTGACACTCCACCTAATTGCAATGATTGCATTAAAAAAAGATCTGATAAATCGATTGCAATGACTGCAAGTCCCCCAAAGAAAGGTGAAAATAGGACAGGAAGAGATCCGGCTATTCGGACAACTGCTATGATGATTTCTTCTAAATTCATTGACTATTTTATGAGGGGGAGTTTATCTAGATATGCAGCAGCTGATTTAACAAATGCCACGCCAGACATTTTATATGCGACCATGCCTGCTTCCATAATAACTAATCCTTCAATTTCCCGAACTTGCTCAATTGTTGCACCATTGACGAGTGCTGCACGTAGATGTGCTGTACCGCCCCAGTCATTGTGGAGCAGAGTATCAATTGCAACTGCGTTCAGCTCTTTAATAATCTTAGGCGTGAATCCACCTTCCTCTTCTCGTTTCATTGTTTCTTTACGTAGTAAAAAATAGCCTTCAAGCATTTCTAAGCTTTCCTTGCCAAGTAAAGCCCAAAATTCTGGCATAGGTGCATTGAAGCTTTTTTGGAAATAGGCATGTATCTTTTCTT
>CEWO01077890.1_pt1 | contig 26028 bp, 18 predicted proteins | sample 361561 | NCBI WGS metagenome assembly CEWO01 (sample SAMEA2623627, study PRJEB7988) | marine metagenome | isolation source: saline water (ENVO:00002010), including
TCTACTTTCAAGATTTTGAAGGTTGGAAACATCAAGAAATGGGACACTTATTTCTTATAAGGTAAAAAGAGATTATTCTCTTTTTAGACTCTCAATTTTTTTCTCAAGTGATTCAAGTTTTATTAATATCTCAGTTTCTTTTGATATTATTTCATTCTCTTTCTCTATTATTTCATTCTCTTTCTCTATTATTTCATCTTGATTTTTGAGTTGTTCTTTATCTTTTCTATTTTTAGTTAGTTCTGAGGATACAATACCAGTTGGTACAGCAATAATTGCATAACCTAGGATCATAATAAAAACTGAGATTGTTTTTCCTAGCGTAGTAATTGGTACCACATCTCCATATCCAACTGTAGTTAGAGTAACTACTGCCCAATAAATAGATTTTGGAATATTATCAAATCCATGTGATTGCCCTTCAACAACATACATAATTGCTCCAAGAATAATTACGATTAAAGAAATGTATAAGATAAAGACTATTATTTTTGGTCTAGAAGATCTTAACGCGATCTGCATAGTATGCCTGCTCCTTAGGTATTTTGATAGTTGAAATATTCTAAAAACACGAATTAATCTCATTATTCGGATTAACATTAGAGATCCAATAGGGTCATAAAATACCATTAAGTAGGTTGGTATAATTGATATTAAATCAATTACACCCATAGTAGATAGAATATATTTTTTGCTAGATTTAGCGCAGTATATTCTAAGGATATATTCAATAGTAAAAAAGATAGTAAATATCCATTCAGCTGTTAAGAGTGTCTTTCCGTATTTTTGATGTATAATGGCATCACTATCTAGCATTAGTCCAACAACTGACAGCATAATTACTATAAGTAATGTAACATCAAAGGTCTTGCCAGGCTTTGTTCTGTATCCAAAAATAATTTCGTGAAGCTTCTCTTTTGTCATGTTGATTAATAGATTAAATTTAAGCAAAACTAAGTGTTTTTTGATTAACTAAAGTAAATCCCTAAATAAATACGATAATTTTATGATAAACTACTTTTAAATAGTATTTATTATTGATAAAAAATAGTATATATTAGGACTTTAAAAAATAAAAAGATTTGATCAAGAACTTTCAGGTATATCGATCATCTGCAGGCAGTGGAAAAACCTATACACTTGCACTTAGTTTTATTGCCTTGGCATTAAAAGGAGACATGCATGGTTATCATGACTATTACCGTAGAATATTAGCTATTACTTTTACAAATAAGGCAGCATCAGAGATGAAAGAAAGAGTACTAGAGTATCTAGAATGTTTGTCAAAGAAAAAAGATAAAGACAGTGTATTAGCTTGGCTCAAGAAAGATACAAATTATGATGATAAAGAAATATTTGCAAGAGCAGGAATAATTCATAAACATATCTTGCATAATTATGCTGATTTGGGAATTTTAACTATTGATAAATTTACTTATAAGATTGTAAGGACTTTTGCATCAGATCTGGATTTGTCGCATAATTTTGATTTGGAAATGGATAATTACAAGATTATTCAACCAGTAGTAGCCTTATTATTGAGTAGAATATCTGATAATGGAGGGGATTTGTCAGATGCTTTAGTCAATTTTGCAATGCAAAAGGCTGAGGATGGTAAAAGCACAAATATTGAGCGAGACTTGGAGGAATTTGCTAAGCAGTTATTTAAAGAGGAAATAACTCAGTTTACCGCAGGAAGCAATCTTTCATTGAAGGACTGCATTCAGTTAAAGCGCTATTTACTCAAAAACAAGAAAGATATTACATTAAGAGTTGAGAATCTAGCGATTAAGGTTTGTGATTTTTTTAACAAGAATGGCTTAACAAAAGAGCATTTTAAGAGTGGAATATATTACAATCATTTTACAAATAAGTTAGGGCATGCTGATTCTTCAAAGTGGCAGCCAACTGACACTCTATTAAAGAATATTGAGATTGATCAATGGTATGCAAATAGTAAGTCCCAAGAGATTAAAGATACTGTAGAAAAATTAAAACCAGATCTTATACAGTTTTCTAATGAAATGATGGATTTGTTAACTGAGTATAACTCAGTAAATGCCATACTTAAAAATATTTATTCCATGGCCATACTTAATGAGATGGTCCAGGAGGTTAAGCTATTTAAAAAAGAGAATAACATTGAACAGATATCAGAGTTCAATAATAAGATATATAATATTGTTACTAATCAACCATCAACGTTTATTTACGAAAGATTAGGAGAGCGTTATAATCATTATTTAATTGATGAATTTCAAGATACCTCATTATTACAATGGCAGAATATTTTGCCATTGGTTACAGACTCATTAGATTATGGAAGTAGTATGTTAGTTGGAGATGGAAAACAATCTATTTATAGATGGAGGGGAGGAGAGGTAGAGCAGTTCACAAAATTGCCAGAGATCTATAATGGTGATAATTTAGCGTTTAAGATTGATTGGGAGAATAAGTTGAAACACCATTATACCACTGAACAGTTGAAAGCAAATTATAGAAGCAGAAGAAATATAATTGAGTTTAATAATCAATTTTTTAAAAACACAAAAGAATTTCTTTCTAATAATCTTCAACAGATCTATGATAATTCAGAACAAGAAGTAAAGCAAGCTAAATCTGGGGGGTATGTTCATGTTGAGCTATTTGGCAATAAACAGAATGATTACAAGGAGTTGGTTTTAGAAAAGATGATTACTGAGATTAAGAAGATTACAACAGAGAATAATTATTGTTATAAAGACATTGCTATTCTTTGTAATAGTAGAAAGAGTGTTGCGTTAGTTGCTGATCGTTTATCACTTGCTGATATTCCTGTTATTTCAAATGAGGGTTTATTATTAAGTAAATCAGATAAGGTAAATACATTAATTGCTATTCTGAAATATTTACAGAACCCTTCTGATAATATTTCGAAAGCTATAATTGCTAAGTATTTATTTAATTGTCATTTTTATGAAGATAGTCTACATAGAGTTTATTTAGAAATTAGGTCAGATGAAGGGTTTTTATCTGTTCTTAGAAGGGCGAGTATACATATTAATCCGTCTAAGCTTTTGCAAGAGCCACTTTATGAGTTAGTGGAGCAGATTATTAGAGTTTTTAACTTTCATGATGATGTGTATTTAGGTTTCTTTCTTGATGTAGTTCTTTTTTACTCTGAGAAAGAAGGAAGTAATATTTCAGCGTTTCTTTTATGGTGGGAGGAGAGGGTTGATAAAGAATCTGTTGTAATCCCTGAAGGGACTGATGCTGTTCAAATAATGACTATTCATAAGTCCAAAGGTTTAGCTTTTAATGTTGTTATGATACCTTTTAATTGGGAGGATAGAAGAAACGTCTACGATATCTGGGTAGACACATCCTCTTACTTTAACAAAAAATTACCCGCAGCTTTAGTCTCTGGGAATAAGAGTTTAGAATATTCTTACTTTAAGGATGAATATTTAAAAGAGAAGGAAATGATCTTTTTAGATAGTTTGAATAAGTTATATGTTGCAATGACACGTTCAAAAGAACGCGTGTATATTTTATCAAAATATTTGCCAGATAATATGCCTTTAGGTTATGAGAAAAGAGGTTATTTAAATTCATTTTTTTCTAGCTTTAATTATATAGACGTGATTGGAGATTCAGATATGTTATGCGAGACTAAGAAACAAGAGAGCAACTCATTTATAGTATCAAAACGAAATAAATTGGATTGGAGAAATGTAATATCCTTAAAACATTCTGCTGCAGAGATATGGGATACAGAAACTGCAAATGATAAGCGTGATTGGGGTAAATTATTTCACTTAGTATTATCAAAAATACATTATACAGAACAAAAAGATCAGGTCATTGATAGAATGTATAAAACAGGAAGTTTCTCAAGTCATGATAAAAAGAGGCTCAGAGAGGCTATTGGTCAACTTCTGCAGGATGAAAATGTTAAATACTTCTTTTCTAATGATTGGGATGTTAAAACAGAGAGAGAAATATTAATTACCAATGGTAAAACATATATTCCTGATAGATTACTTTTTTCAAAAAATACTGATGAGGTTATTGTAATTGATTATAAGACAGGAGTGAAGAAAGATATTCATAAAACTCAGATAAGCGAGTATTCTGTTGCATTAGAACAGATGGGTTTGAAAAATATTAAGAGAGTTTTGGTTTATACTTCTGATGAAATAAAAGTTGAGTATTTATGATCCCTTTTTTAGATAATATAGCAGATAGATTATTGCAGAAATTTCCTGATAACATGCAGGATGTAGCTATTGTTTTACCTTCAAAAAGATCTGCTATATTCTTGAAGCATTATTTGTCAAAGAAGATTAAGAAGCCAATCTTTTTGCCTGATTTTTTCTCTATAGAAGAATTTACAGAGCATCTTTCAGGATTACAAGTGATAGATAATATTTCTTTGCAATTTAGATTATTTCAAACATACCTGAGATATCCACCAAAGAAGAAAGACACATTTGATGATTTCTTAAAATGGAGTAATGTTCTTTTGCATGATTTTAATGAGATTGACAGAAATCTTGTTGATGCACGCTCTATTTATACAAATCTGAAAGATGTAAAAGAACTAGAAAATTGGTCTATTGAGGATTGGAGTTTCGCTTATACGGATCTTACTCACATACAACGTGATTATCTTAGTTTTTTTGAGGGAATGCTTGATTGGTATTATGATTTTAGAGAATCACTATTAGCTGATAGTTTAGCTTTTCAGGGGATGGCATATAAGCAAGCAGCAGAAAATATTAAATATGCAGAAATAAAGTGGGATAAGATATGGTTTGTAGGATTGAATGCTCTGACAAATTCAGAAAAAAAGATTATAGATTATCTCAAGAAAGAAGATGTAGCTAGGGTATTTTGGGATGCTGATAGATTTTATTATGACAATCCATTACATGAAGCAGGGAGTTTCTTAAGGGGACAAAGAGAGAAGTGGTCCGAGATTGATTTTAAAGGCGTTGGGGAATACTATAAACAGTCAAAAGAAAGTTTTAATGTGATTGCATGTCCTAAGAATATTTCACAGGCAAAAGTAGCTTCTGAAATACTAAAAGATTTACCTAAAGTAGAGTTAGACGATAGCAATACCGCATTAGTATTAGCTGATGAGGCTTTATTATACCCAGTTCTACATAATCTTCCTTCCAAAGTAAAACAGCTGAACGTTACAATGGGTAGTCCTCTGAAAAACACAGCATTATTTGCTTTTGTTGAATCAGTTCTTAATATGCAGATTAATGCTATTAAATATAAAAAGAGGGCATTTTATTATAAAGATATTATTAATGTAGTTGAGCATCCCTATTTTATAAAGATTGTTGGTCAGAAGGAAGTATTTGATTTCAAGAGGTTTGTCGTTAGTAATAATATTATATTCATAAATAAAGATAATATAAAGGAGTCTTTTTCATCTGATTTTATTAATCAGTTATTTACAATATGGGATGCTATTGATGATGCTTTAGAAACATTAGTTTTATTAATAGAAAAGTTAAAAGGATTTTTAGTTGGAAAATTAGGAACAATTGAGTCAGAGGTATTAACAACTTTTTATAGAGTGATTATAATTCTAAAGAAGTTGTTAGATGAGAATAATTTTAATATAGAGTTTACTACAATACAGGTTATTATGAAGCAATTGGTTTCAAAAGAAACCATCCCATTTAAAGGGGAACCGCTAAAAGGAGTGCAGTTAATGGGAATATTAGAAAGTAGAACTTTAGATTTTAAGAACGTCATTTTGCTAGGTGTAAATGAAGGTAAATTACCTAAAGGTAAATCTGTCAATTCTTTTATTCCGTATGATTTGAAGAAGTATTTTAAGTTGCCTACTTACGCTGAGAGCGATGCTGTTTTTTCTTATCATTTTTATCGATTATTACAACGATCTAATAATGTGAATCTGATTTATAATTCTGAGACGGATGATTTTGGTAGTGGTGAAAAAAGTAGGTTTATCACTCAATTATTATCTGAATATGATGGCGATATTAAAGAGTATGTATATCAAGGAGGTAATTTAGAGGTGCAGAGTGCTAATCAAATTGTTATTCAAAACAAAGGGCTTGAACATGAGATAGGTTTATGGGCTAAGAAAGGAGTATCTCCATCAGCTTTGAATAAATATAATAATTGTAGTTTACAGTTTTATTATCATTATTTAGCTGGAATTAGAAGAGATAATGAGGTAGATGAGTATGTAGATGCAAGTATAATGGGTACTGCTATTCATGATTCATTAGATGCAAACTATCCTTTAGGGATTCTAACAGAGAAGTCTATAGATGAAAAAATAAGTACGATAATTAATGATATTGAGAAAGCCTTTATTGAGTTAATTTCCAATGAAGGCATGAAAGAAGGAAAAAATTATTTGAATTTACAGATTGCTAAGAAATTAACCAAAGATTTCTTAAAAGTTGAAAAGAAGTTGATTAAGAATGCAAATAAAATAGGTCAGCAAATAAAATTAATATCAAAAGAGGAGGTTTTATCTCATCAATTAAAAGTTTGTGACATTGACTTTAAATTGACTGGAAAGGTAGATAGAGTAGATTTTGAGGGTGATTCATTAAGGATTATTGACTATAAGACTGGTAATGTTCAGCAGGATGAGGTCACTTTTTCTGAGTTTGATGAGTTGATTGATAATCCTAAAAAATCAAAAGCATTTCAACTTATGATGTATGCATATATGTATTTAAGGATGCATCCTAATTATATTAGTTTAGATGTATTTGCAGGTAACTACTCTTTTAAGAACCTTCAAGAAGGTTTAATAAAAGTAAGTAAGAAGACTAGAAATAAGAAAGAGGTTTTAAATATTAATGCAGATGTTCTTGATGCGTTTGAGATTCAATTAAATAAGATTTTAAATAAAATTTTGAATAATGATTTTGAGCAAACTACTGATCTTAAAAATTGTGAGTGGTGTGACTATAAGGCAATCTGTAAACGTTAAAAAATGTATATTTGTATAAAACTAAAAAATAGAATGAGAAGAATAACTTTATTATTAATAATTACATTCTTTAGTATCTTTATTTCTGCACAAAATAGAAATTGTGGTACTATGCAGCATTTGAATGAAATGCGTCAGAATGACCCAAAGATTGATGTTAGAATGGATTCTGAGAATCAAAAGATACAGAAGTGGATAGAAAATAATCCAAATTCATCAAAATCAGTAATCACAATCCCAGTTGTTGTACATGTTATTTACAAAACTTCAAGCCAGAATATATCTGACGCACAGGTCTTCTCTCAGATGGATATTCTAAATGAGGATTTTAGAAAGAATAATTCTGATGCCTCATCTGTTCCTTCAGCTTTTGCTAGTGTTGCAGCTGATTCTGAAATAGAATTTTGTTTGGCGGTTAGAGATCCAAATGGGAATCCAACAACGGGTATTACCAGAACATATACTAGTAATTCAAGTTTTTCTGGTTATACAAGTATGAAATATTCTAGTAATGGTGGTCAGGATGCATGGAATACATCTGATTATTTAAATATTTGGGTTTGCAACTTAGCTAGTGGTCTTTTGGGATTTGCTACTTTTCCAGGAGGTAATTCCAGTACAGATGGTGTCGTGTGTGATTATGAATATTTTGGTGATATGGGGACAGCTACATATCCTTATAATTTAGGTAGAACAGCTACTCATGAAGTGGGGCATTATTTAAATTTATATCATATTTGGGGAGATTCATATTGTGGAAATGATCAAGTTTCAGATACACCTAAACATGAAGAAGCAAATTATGGATGCCCTTCTTTTCCTCATGCATCTTCTTGCTCAGGTACTGGTAGTTCTGGAGAGATGTTTATGAATTATATGGATTATACAAATGATGCTTGTATGTTTATGTTTAGTACAGGCCAGAAAAATAGGATGAGAGCAACTTTAAATGGTAGTAGATCTTCTCTATTAAGCTCCTTAGGATGTCAGGTTATTTCTCCTCCAATAATAGTTTCGTCTAATATTACAGACTTAAGTTGTAATGGCGGAAATGATGGGAGTATTGATTTAGCAGTGAGTGGAGGAACGGCGCCTTTTACATATTCTTGGAATAATGGGTTAACAACACAAGATATTTCAAACTTAGCTGCTGGTTATTATAGTGTTCAGATAATTGATGCAGTAGGTCAAAATGAGAATTTGACTTTTTATGTTAGTGAACCTTCTCCAATTACTATTTCTTATTCTGTTACTACCACTACTAATAGTGGTTATAGTGATGGTAGTATTTCTACCACTCTAAGTGGAGGTACTGCTCCATATTCATTCTATTGGTCAGGGCCTAATGGTTATATTGCAACGACTCAGAATATTCAGAATTTGATGTCAGGAACCTATACCTGTTATGTGGTAGATGCGAATAATTGTTCTGAGACATTATCAATTGTAGTTGCAGATGGGCAATTAATGCCCTTGCAAGTTAGTGCAATAGTTTCTGATATAGATTGTTATGGCGATAATAATGGATCTATTGATTTGACAGTTGCTGATGGCTCTGCTCCGTATGCTTTTAACTGGAGTAATGGAGCTGTTACTGAGGATATATCTGGATTGTCCTCAGGTACTTATATTGTTTTTATAACTGATGCTGCAGGGCAGTCTTATACATCATCTTATACGATAACAGAGCCTTCTGAGATAATAGCAGTATATACCGTTACTAACGCTTCAGTACCAGGAGCTAATGATGGGGCTATTGATTTAACTGCTAGTGGAGGTGCTCCGCCATATACCTATTATTGGTCAACTTCACCAACACAAACAACAGAAGATATTAGTAATTTGATTGCTGGAACGTATACTGTTTGGATTGTTGATGCAAATAACTGTTATATAGGTGTTGATATTGATGTTCTGGAGGATTTAGGCAATCAGAGTTGTAATGAGCAGGCGCCAACTAATTTGTTTAGCACTAACATTATTCATGATAGAGCTACAATTAATTGGGATAATATGAATGATGTATACTGTACGGTTGATCAATATAGAATCAAATATAGAGAGGTAGGCACCTCTTCTTGGAATCAGAAAACTATGGGTGGTCCTTTAGGTAGTTGTAATTCTGCAAATCAAAAAACAGATAAACTACTTTTATGGTTACAGCCTTCAACTAATTATGAGTATATGATGAAAGCTTGGTATTGTGGAGGAGGTAGTAGTGGGTGGACAGCTTTACATTACTTTACAACTTTAGATCAGTGTCCTTTGATAATTAATTTCACAGCTACTCCGCAAAGTAGTACTAAGGTGAGGTTTGATTGGGGTTTAAATGGTCAGTATGAATTTGTAAGGATAAAATTAAGAGAAGATTATTTAGGAGCTAACTGGATAAATGCTGGTGGAATGGGAGTGAACTATCCGATAGTTACAAAAAATAAGAATGGTTTATTAGCTGGTCAAACGTATAGAGCTCAAGCACGTACTTGGTGTGATCCTAATGGAGGTGCTTACAATTCTGATAATTGGACAGGCTTAGTATTTTGGACAATGCCCTCTAGTGCTAAGATGAGTAATGGCACTTCAAAAGAACTAATAATGATTACTGATGTATTAGGAAAGGAGATTACTTCTGATGAAGTGAAAAATGGTGTAACGTTATTGTATATTTTTTCTGATGGAACCGTTGAGAAGCAACTTATTATTAAATAAAATCTAGTTTAGTTCTTTAAGCATATGAACTCCTCCTTTATACGTAAATAAGTTAAAAAGGTTTCAATTTTAACTCTCTTTTTTGAATACATAAGATTGAATGATCATTAGTTCTTTTTATAAAGATAAATATCATATTTTTGTAGAAAATAAAATTAATTATGAAATTATCAAAAATAGTCTTAGTAGTTTTTACCTTCCTTTCTTTTTCTTTAACTGCAAAAGATATCAAGCTTACAGAAACAAATAATCAATTTGCAATTACTAGTAAGTCATTATCAGAATTTACATTCGTTAATCATTTATCTGAAATTAGTACAATCAGAGTAAAAAAAGATGCTAATGAGTTTGTTAAGCTTATTGTAGGTGGATATGGAGAGAATGCTACAATTGGTGATGCGGAACTACCAGTATTAGAACAACTAATCAACGTTCCTTTTGGGGCAGCAGTTTCAATAAAAATTCTAAATAAGGAAGAGACTATCATTTCATTGTCAGATTATGGAATTAATGAGTTGATTCTACCATCTCAGAGATCTATCTCAAAAAGTGAAAATGCAGAAGACGTACCATTTTATTTTAATGAGGAATATTATAACTATGATGGTTTTTATGATAATAAGTTAGTTACTACAGAAATAATAGGAAAAATGAGAGGTCAGCAGCTTGCTAGATTATCTGTTTCTCCTTTTAGCTATAACCCTACTACTAATGAGTTAAAAGTAGTGACTAAAATAGAGGTGAAGATTCTTTTTAATAATATTGATATTCAGGGTTATAAGACTAGTAAACAAAAGTATTACTCTTCAGAATTTAATAATTTATTTAAATCATGTATTAATTATATTTCTGATGAATCTAAGGATGTAATTACAACTTATCCAGTGAAATATGTAATTATTTCAGATCCTGCTTTTCAAGCAGCTATACAACCCTTGGTAGACTGGAAAACTCGTAAAGGATTTACTGTGGTTGAAGGCTATACAAATGATCCAAATGTTGGAAATACAACCACTTCAATTCATGCATTTCTAAAAGACATGTATGATAACCCGATAGATGGGGTGCCACCAACTTATCTCCTAATTGTAGGAGATGTTGCCCAGGTTCCTAGTTTTTCTACAGCTCTTAGTTATAATCATATTACTGACATGTACTATTGTGAATTTGATGGCGGAGGAGATTTTTTACCAGAGATGTATTTTGGTAGATTGTCTGCTACTAATGCTGGTGATATTGAAGCACAAGTAAATAAAACGTTAACGCATGAAAAGTATACTTTTGGAGATCCCTCATTTCTAGATGATGTGGTTCTAGTGGCAGGTGTTGATGGGAGTTTTGCACAAACTCATGGTAATGGTCAAATAAATTATGGAACTGATTACTACTTTAATGCTTCACATGGGCTTAATCTTCATACTTATTTATATGGTTCTGGATCTCCTATTACTTCAGACGATCCTGCGGCTGAAGCTGCTATTATAGCTGATGTAAGTGATGGTGTGAGTCTTGCAAATTATACTGCTCATTGTGGTCCTAGTGGTTGGGGAGATCCCTCCTTTACTACTTCAGATATTAGTAGTTTACAGAATAATGATAAGTATGGATTATTGATTGGAAATTGTTGTCAGTCTAATGCTTTTGATAGTCCTGAATGTTTTGGGGAAGGGCTTTTAAGAGCAAATAATAAGGGAGCTGTTGGCTATATTGGAGGTTCTAATAATACTTATTGGGATGAAGATTTTTGGTGGGGAGTAGGAAGTGTCGCTTCTTCAGGAATTACTGCAAATCCAACATATTCATCGACTGGTTTAGGAGTTTATGATTGTTTGATGCATGAAAATGGGGAACAGCAACAAGATTGGTTTATTACTACTGGACAGATTTCGCATTCAGGCAACTTAGCTGTTACTCAAGCAGGAGGAGGTTTAGTTCAATATTATTGGGAAATTTATCATATAATGGGAGATCCTTCATTAATGCCATATATTGGCGTTCCTACATCGCTTATAGTCTCTCATGGAGCAGCAACTCCTATTGGTGCTACTAATCTTACAGTTAATACTGAAGAGAATGCATATGTAGCAATATCAATGAATGGAGTACTTTTAGATGCTCAATTGGCAGATGCAACAGGTGTTGTTAACTTATCTTTCTCTCCTATTGCAAATGTTGGTACAGCAGACATTGTAGTTACAAAACAGTTTAAGCAACCTTATGAAGGTACTGTACAGATTATTTCACCGACTGGACCATATGTAATTTATTCATCAAATACTATTGATGATAGTGCGGGTAATAATAATCAGGAAGTTGATTATGATGAGTTAATTAGTATGGATGTTGATGTAGAGAATGTAGGGTCAGTTGATGCTACTTCAGTGACAGTCACAATTTCCACAGCTGACCCTAATGTAACGTTGATTAATAGTTCTGATGTAATTAACCTTATTTCTGCTCAACAAACGATTAGTATTAATAATCCATTTACTTTTCAAGTAGCTGATGATGTAGTAGACCAGCATAATGTTACTTTTGATTTAACTATGACTGATAATCAGTCAAATACTTGGAATTCTACTCTTAATGTTGTGATTAATGCTCCTATTTTAGACCATACAACTTTTACAATTAATGATGTTTTAGGTAATAATAATGGTGTTTTGGATGCAGGAGAAACGCTTGATTTGATTGTAGATGTAACAAATATTGGTCATTCAGATATTAATAACTTAACAGCTACAATGGGATCTTTATCATCTTATGTTACTGTTAACTCCACAACTGCTAATGTTGCAAGTTTATCTGTTAATGGTCAGCAATCTGCTACTTTTAACATTACTATTGCTGCTAACACTCCTAATGGGACTTTAGCTCAGTTTCCTTTTGATGTTACTAATGGTAACTATACGCATAGTACTATATTTAATAGGACTATAGGAATTATTAATGAGGATTATGAGACTGGAGACTTTACTCAGTATGCTTGGGTAATAGATCCTGATTATCCTTGGTCAATAGATAATTCCCATTTTCATGAAGGAGCTAATTCTACAGTTTCTTTTGCAGGACTTCCTGATGGAGAGGTATCACATTTAAAGATTAATGTAGATGTAACAGCTCCTGGTGACATCTCATTTTACAAGTTTGTTTCTTCTGAACAAGGCTATGATTTCTTGCAATTTTATATTGATGGGGATAAAAAAGATGAGTGGTCAGGAATTGATAATTCTTGGAGTTTTGCTTCTTTTCCTGTGACAGTAGGTAATCATGAATTCGAATGGGAATATGATAAAGATGGGGCAGTAGAGCAAGGTCAAGATTGTGCTTGGTTAGATTATATTGTTTTTCCTCCAATTGATTTAGGACAGACAGCAAATGTAAACGTAGAAAAATTTAATTTTGAATTATTTCCTAATCCAACTATGGGTAGTTTTAATCTTACTTTTAATGATGCTATATCGCATAATGTAGAAATATTTGATGTGAATGGAAAACTTATCTATTCTGTAGATAATCAATTTACTAATACTGCTATTGATTTGAAGAATTATTCAGCAGGTACATATACTGTAAAAGTAATGCCAGAGGCTGTAACTTATCAAATTGTAAAACAATAATGGGAAAGGTGCTTGGTATTGATTACGGTACTAAGCGAACTGGCCTTGCAATAACTGATGCAACTCAACTTATTGCAAGTGGTTTAACCACTGTATTAACGCATAATCTTGATGACTTTATATCTAATTTAGTTGCAAAGGATGACATATCTTCTTTTGTAGTTGGGAAACCTGTAAATCTTGATGGATCCAGTACAGATAGCACTAGTCATGTAAATGGATTTATTAAACGGTTAAAACAAAAATATCCTACAATTTCTGTACATCAGATTGATGAGCGTTTTACTTCAAAAATAGCAAAACAGAGTATCTTGGCAAGTGGAATGAAAAAACAGGAAAGACAAAATAAGGCTTTGGTTGATAAAGTGAGTGCTACTATTATCTTACAGAATTATTTAGATTATAGATCTTAGAATTTCTTTTTTAGAAATTTCCCAGTAATTGAGTTGTTATCTTTTATCATTTGTTCAGGAGTACCTTCAAAAACGATTTTACCGCCTTTATCACCTCCCTCAGGCCCAAGGTCAATAATCCAATCAGCACATTTTACTACATCCATGTTATGTTCAATACAAATAATAGAATGGCCTTTCTCAATTAGTGCATAAAATGAATTTAGTAATTTTTTAATATCATGGAAATGTAGTCCAGTGGTAGGTTCATCAAAAATAAAAAGTGTTTTCTCGCTTGTATATCCTTTGCTTAAAAATAATGCTAGTTTAATTCTTTGAGCTTCACCACCACTGAGTGTATTAGATGATTGTCCTAGTTTTATATAACTTAGACCGACATCTTTTAGGGGTTTTAGTTTAAGAGCAATTTTGTCCTCATTTTTGCTGGAGAAGAAATCTATTGCTTCATCAACAGATAGATTTAATATGTCTGAAATGTTTTTTTCTTCAAATTTAATGTCAAGGATTTCCTTTTTGAACCTTTTTCCGTTACATATTTCACATTGTAGATGAACATCAGCCATAAACTGCATCTCTATAGTAGTTTCCCCTTCTCCTTTGCAATTGTCACATCTACCTCCATCTACATTAAATGAGAAGAAGCCAGTTTTGTATTTTCTTTTCTGAGCTAGAGGTTGATTGGCAAATAGTTTTCTGATATCATCATATACTTTTATGTATGTTGATGGGTTTGATCGGGATGACTTTCCTATTGGTTTCTGATCAATGAGTTCTAATTTTGCAATTTTTTTAGTTGTAATGTTTATTTTCTCATAATTTTTATTCTTATTAGAATAGTTTTCTAGATAAGTGTCTACTGCAGGTTTTATAACATCTCTTACTAAAGTAGATTTTCCTGAGCCACTCATGCCAGTGACAAGTGTAAGCCCTTCAACAGGGATATCAATATTTATATTTTTCAGGTTATATTGGTAAATCCCAGATATTGAAATCTTTTCTTTTAGATTCCGTCTTCTTTCTGGTATAGGGATTTCTAGTTTTCCTGATAAGTATTGAGTAGTTAAGCTTCTTTTCTCTTTAAATATATCTTTTAAGTGTCCTTGGTAAATAATTTCCCCACCATTAATACCAGCTTCTGGTCCTATATCAATTATCTGATCAGCTTCCCACATTATTTCCTCATCATGCTCAATCACAATTACTGTATTGCCTATATCTCTAAGTTTCTTTAGAATATTTATTAGCCGTTTATTATCTTTAGGATGAAGACCAATACTTGGTTCGTCCAATATGTACATTGCCCCAACAAGTGAACTCCCAATTGATGTTGCAAGGTTTATTCTTTGAGATTCTCCTCCTGATAGGGTATTTGATTTTCTATCAAGAGTTAGATATCCAAGACCAACTTCGTTTAGGTAGTTTAATCTGTTCTCTATCTCTAAAAGAAGTCTATTTGCAATTATTTTTTCAGAATGATTTAATTTTATTTCTTTGAAGAGAGCAATTGCGTTAGCAACACTCAGCTTATTTATTTCTGCAATATTTTTCCCTCCTACTTTTACATAAAGCGCCTCTTTTCTTAATTTGCTGCCTCCACACTCTTTGCATTTAGTTCTTCCTCTGTATCGGGCAATTAATACTCTATTTTGTATTTTGTATTTATCATTTTCTAGCTTTTTAAAGAATTGATAAATTCCTTTACATTTATTTTCCCCATTCCATAATAAACTAATTTCGTCTTTTGATAATTTATTGTATGGCCTATGTATTGGGAAATTAAATTTTGCAGACCGTATAATAAATCTATCTTTCCATTTGCTGAGTTTTTCTCCACCCCAGCATGAAACTACCCCTTGATAAACAGATAAGTTAGGATTTTTTATGACTTTTTGTTTATCTATCCCAAGTATTGAGCCGAATCCTTCACATACTCTGCAAGCTCCATAAGAATTATTAAAAGAAAATAAGTTACTTGTTGGTTTCTCAAATGTTATCCCGTCAAGGTCAAATGTATTAGAGAAATTATAAGCTTTATTATTTATTAATATAGTGCATTTGCCATGTCCTTCGAAAAAAGCTGTTTGTACTGAGTCTGCTATTCTTGATTTATTATTATGCTTGTCAAGAATGATTCGATCAATTACTGTAAATATTTCCTTATTATTAATATTAACACTTTTCTTTATGAGTTCGGTTATTTTATGGATTTTTTTATTCAAATATACTCGTGAGAATCCTTGCTGCATTAGCTTGCTTAATACATCTTTTTTATTTCCTAAGTATTGAGCTGTTATTACTATTTTTGTATTATCTTCTTGCTGACTAATAAAGTTTACAACACTAGTAATTTGGTCTCTTTTAACCTCATTATTTGAGATGGGAGAATAGGTTCTTCCTATTTTTGTGAAAAGGAGTTTTAGGTAATCATAAATCTCAGTACTTGTTCCTATTGTTGATCTTGGATTGTTGGTTGTTGTTTTTTGTTCAATAGCAATTGCAGGAGATATTCCTCGTATTTCATCAACATCAGGTTTCTGTATTTTCCCTAAAAATTGCCTAGCATAAGATGAAAGGCTCTCAATATATCTTCTTTGTCCCTCAGCAAATAACGTATCAAAGGCTAATGAAGATTTCCCGCTACCTGAAACACCAGAAATAACAATTAATTTCTCTTTTGGAATATCAATTGAAATATTTCTAAGATTATGAAGTCTAGCGCCTCTTATATTAATATTGTTATTGGTTTTCTTTGTGTCTTTAATCATATATTTTCTCAGAATCTACAAACTTAAGAAATTCAATTTGTATAATTAAAAATGTTTTTCTATATTTGTCATCGTAAATTAATCAACAAAAATAAAACACGCTTATAGACAAACATTTACTTTAAATTTTTATTAATTAAAAACAGAGTATATGTTGAGTAGTAGTGTTATTTCCGATCAAGAATTAGTAAGAGATTATATAAATGGTGACAATTCATCGTTTGAAATCTTGTTGACACGTCATAAAAGTAGAGTTTTTTCTTTTATAATGTCAAAAATTAAGAACCGTGATATTACGGAAGATATCTTTCAGGATACTTTTATTAAAGTAATTAACTCTTTACAAAGAGGAAGATATAATGAGGAGGGAAAGTTCTTGCCTTGGATGATGCGTATTGCACATAATCTTGTAATAGATCATTTTAGGAAAGAAGCAAAAATGAAGAGGGTTAGGCCAACTGATGATTTTAATATCTTTGATGTAATAAATGATGGCAGTAGAAATCAGGAGGAAGATATGATTAGAAAAAGAGTCCATTCAGATCTAAATAGGTTAATTAAAGAATTACCTGAGGATCAGATGGAAGTGTTAAGGATGAGGTACTTTGAGGACATGTCGTTTAAAAAAATATCAGAAATTACAGGAGTAAGTATTAATACAGCACTTGGAAGAATGCGTTATGCACTTATCAATCTAAGAAAGCTTTCTGAGCAGAAAAACGTAGATCTTGCTCAGAAATAAATAATAACCTTTTTGTATAATATATTCATATAGTATGCGTTAATAAATTAATGAAAATGATTAATATTAATAAAAATACTATATATGATTACAAACAATACTTTAAAGTTATGGAACCATCTTTTAAAAGAAGAATCCTCTTCTTTTTGTCAAAAAGAGAAACATAAGATCCTTTATGAAGTTAGTAAAGGTCCAAAGCAAGAAACAATTAATACTTTACTGGCATATGCTAGCTCAGTTCAAGGAATTAAGGTGAATACTGAAAAGATGTTGATTTCCTTAAACTAATTTTATTTAAGAAAGGTTGGATAATTCTCCCGACTCTTCTGTAATGATGAAAGCGAAAGAAAGAGCGAAACTTTTCATAGAGCATTTTTCCGTTGAAATGCCAGAGGCAAAAACGGAGCTTAATTATACAAATGCCTTTGAACTTACTGTAGCGGTTATCTTGTCTGCACAATGTACTGATAAGCGTGTGAATATTATTACTAAAGAACTTTTTAAGCAGATGCCTGTAGTTGAATTAATGGCAGAAGCATCAATTGATGAGATTTTTAATCTGATTAGATCTTGTTCTTATCCTAGAAATAAAGCAAAATATTTGTCAGCTATGGCTAAGATGTTAATATCTGATTTTAATTCTAATATTCCTTCAAAACTTGAAGATCTACAAAGGTTACCAGGTGTAGGAAGAAAAACGGCAAATGTAATAGGGTCGGTTTATTTTGATATTCCTGCAATGCCAGTTGACACGCATGTATTTCGAGTAGCTGATAGAGTAGGCTTAACAACAAAAGCAAAGAATCCTTTGCAAGCAGAGCTACAACTCCTTAAAGTATTTCCTGAAGATCAGTTGAATATTGCACACCATTGGTTAATATTGCATGGAAGGTATTTATGTAAAGCTAGAAGACCAGAGTGTGAAAGGTGTAGTATTACATCAATTTGCAGGTATTTCTTAAAGAGGTAATATTGTTAATAAATCAAACGATTTTCTTTTGATGTTTTATGTAGAAATTCTCTTATTTGTATAAAATAAATTAAAATATGAGTAATAAGGATCAAAATGCAAAAATAAAAGCATTAGAACTTACTTTAGGTAAGTTAGAAAAGACATATGGAAAAGGAGTAGTTATGAAGTTGGGTGATAGAGTGGTTGAGGATATTGATGCTATCCCAACAGGATCCATTAATCTTGATTTAGCTTTAGGTGTTGGTGGATACCCTAGAGGTAGAGTAATTGAAATTTATGGACCAGAATCTTCTGGGAAAACAACATTGACAATTCATGCAATTGCAGAGGCTCAAAAGCAAGGAGGTGTTGCTGCTTTTATTGATGCTGAACATGCTTTTGATGCTGCTTATGCTGCTGCTCTTGGTGTTGATGTAGATAACTTATATATTTCACAGCCTGATAATGGAGAGCAGGCCTTAGAGATTGCTGATCATTTAATAAGTTCAGGAGCTGTTGATTTAGTAGTAGTAGATTCTGTTGCAGCATTAACACCAAGATCAGAAATTGAAGGAGAAATGGGTGATAGTAAAATGGGATTGCATGCTCGTTTGATGTCACAAGCATTAAGAAAATTAACAGCTACAATTAATAAAACAAATTGTACTGTTATTTTTATTAATCAGATAAGAATGAAGATTGGTGTCATGTTTGGAAGCCCTGAAACTACTACTGGCGGGAATGCATTAAAGTTTTATTCATCAGTTCGTTTAGATATAAGAAGGATAGGAGCAATTAAGAATGGAGAAGATATCATTGGAAATAGAACTAGAGTAAAAGTAGTAAAGAATAAGGTAGCACCTCCTTTTAGAAAGGTAGAGTTTGATATTATGTTTGGTGCAGGAATTTCTCGTTCTGGTGAAGTATTAGATAAAGCAGTTGATTTAGATATAGTAAAGAAAGCAGGATCATGGTTTTCATATGATGATACAAAATTAGGACAAGGACGTGATGCTGTTAAGCAAATGATTGCTGATAATCCTGAACTCTCACAAGAGATAGAGATAAAAATAAAAGATGCATTAACGACGCAGTAATATGATTCGTAAGATTGCATTTGTTCTATTTTTTATAATATATGCTTGTAGTGGTCCTGATAAAGGAGAGAATAAAACTAATATTCAAATCCTTTCTGAGAAGATTTTAGAAAATCCTGGCAATATTGATTTATTATATGAAAGAGTTGAGTATAATAGATTAAATAATAATTTTGAGTCAGTAGTGTATGATTTGAAAGAGATTATTCGCTTAGATTCTCTAGATATAAATAGTCATAATCAGATTGCTGAAATATATTTTGAATTGTCAAAATTACCTAATGCAGATCCTAATTATCCATCACTAGTTAAAGATCATTTAGAGAAGTCTTTAATGATTAATAATAAGCAAGAGTCTGCTCATGCTCTTATGGGGGAGTTATTGTTAGCTTATGGTAAGTATAAAGAAGCAATAAACTCATTTAATACTTCATTAACATTGAAATATAATCAAGAAAAGACACATATGTTAATGGGATATTCATTTAAACAACTAAAAGAGAACGAGAATGCAATTAATTGTTTTAGAAATGCAGTAAATATTAATCCTGATTATAAAGAAGCGCATATACAATTAGGACAGATATTTCATATTCTAGGCGATAAATCTGCAGTTAGTTACTATAATAATGCTTTGAGATTATCTCCAAAAGATGAGATGGTATTATATAATAAGGCTTTATTTTACCAAAGTAAGCAAGAATGGAATAAGGCATTGGAAGTTTATGCTGAGTTACATATTATTAATCCATTTCATAGTAGTGGACATTATAACATAGGATTTATTCATATGGAATTAGGATTGTATGATATAGCTGCAAATAATTTTTCAGATGCAATATATTCAAATTCTGAATTTTATGAAGCATATTACTCTAGAGGGAACTGCTTTGAAACATTAGGTAATGTTTTGCAGGCAGAAAGTGACTATAAAAGAGCTGTTGCCATAAATCCAGAATATACATATGCTATTGAAGCATTAGATAATTTAATAATGATGAATGAAAATTATAATAAAAGATGAGAATCCAAGAACAAATAGATATTGATATCAAAGATGCAATGAAATCGAGGAATGTAGATAAATTAGCAGCACTTAGGGCTGTTAAGTCTGCAATAATGTTAGAGGCTACAAAGGATGGGAATCCAATTGTTTCTGATGAAGTCTCTTTACGGTTAATCACCAAGCTAGTAAAACAGAGGAAAGATTCTGCGGCTATTTTTATTGAACAAAAAAGAAATGATTTAGCAGTTGATGAGAATAATCAATTAGCATATCTTGAGCCTTATTTGCCAGATCAGCTCGGAGATGACGAAGTAAGAAAAATAGTTCAGAATGTCATAACACAAGTTGGTGCAATATCACTTTCTGATATGGGTAAGTGTATGGGGCCATTAATGGCTAGACTTAAAGGGAAGGCAGATGGATCACTTATTTCTAGATTAGTAAAAGAAGAGCTTTCTTAGGCAAGAATTATATTAATAAATTAAGAAGCTTATTTTACTTTGTCCACAACTGCTTTAAAAGCTTCTGGATGATTCATTGCTAAGTCAGCTAAAACTTTTCTATTTAGTTCAATCCCATTGGCGTGAATTTTACCCATGAATTGTGAGTAAGACATTCCATATTTTCTAGTTCCAGCATTAATTCTTTGGATCCATAATGCACGGAATGTTCTTTTTTTATTCTTTCTGTCACGATATGCATATTGCATACCTTTTTCTACAGCATTTTTAGCTACTGTATGTACATTCTTTCTTCTTCCAAAGTATCCTTTGGCAGCTTTTAATATTGCTTTTCTTCTAGCTTTTGCAGCTACTGAGTTTACCGATCTTGGCATAATTTATTTTTTTTTGGTAGATAGTGGCTTGTAATTATTGTGCCCTTATTTGAACTATATACCTGGTTAATAACCTAATTTATTTTTAAATTCCTAGCTGTGCTTTAACACTTTTTACGTCAGATTTATGAACATAACCAGTTTTGGTTAAATTGTGTTTTTGCTTAGTCTCTTTTTTAGTTAATATGTGAGATTTAAAAGCATGCTTTCTTTTTAGTTTTCCAGAGCCAGTAAGTTTAAATCTTTTCTTTGCTCCAGCTTTTGTTTTCATTTTTGGCATTATCTTTCTTTTTTATTGCTTCTTTTTTGGTGCTATTATCATTATCATTTTTTTCTCTTCAAGTTTTGGCATATTCTCAACAACTCCTACGTCCTCTAGTGCCTGTGCTAATTTTAGAAGTAAGATATGTCCTTTATCTTTAAATATAATTGATCTACCTCTAAAGAACACAAAAGCTTTTACTTTAGATCCACCTTCTAGAAAATTTCTAGCATGTTTTAATTTAAATTCAAAATCATGCTCACCAGTATTAGGACCAAATCGTAATTCTTTAACAACAACCTTTTGTGCTTTGCTTTTGATTGCTTTCTGTTTCTTTTTTTGGTCGTAAATAAACTTTTTATAATCAATCACTTTACAAACTGGAGGATCTACTTTAGGTGAGATTTCAACTAAGTCTAATCCTAGGCTGCTCGAGATTTTTAAGGCTTCATCAATAGACACTATCTTTGGTTCAACTTTATCTCCTACCATTCTTACAAACGCAGCTGTAATTTCTCTATTAGTTTTATGTAGTTTAACTTTTACTACTCTTCCTCTAAATGGTCTCTTTTTTGCGATTTTTTATTTTTTTTAGTTATTAAAAGTAATTAAATTATCAATTTCTATTTTTATTAAATCTTTAAACTCATCTACTGACATACTTCCTAAATCTTCTCCTCCATGTTTCCTAATTGTCACTAACTCTTCATTTTTTTCTTTTTCACCAAGAATAATGATATAAGGTGTTTTTGAAACTTCGGCATCTCGTATCTTTCTGCCGGTAGTTTCAGCCCTATAGTCAATCGGGCCGCAAATATCGTAATTTTTTAAGAATTGAGATACTTTTTCTGCATAATCATGATATTTCTCACTGATAGGTAATATTATGAATTGATCAGGAGTAAGCCAAAGTGGAAAATTGCCAGCACAATGCTCGATTAGAACAGCTACAAAACGTTCCATTGAACCAAAAGGTGCGCGGTGTATCATAACGGGTCTCTTTTTTTGATTATCTGCAGCCGTATATTCTAATTCAAAACGTTCTGGCAAACTATAATCTACCTGAATGGTTCCTAATTGCCATTCTCTACCAAGCGCATCTTTAACCATGAAGTCTAATTTCGGCCCATAGAATGCTGCTTCTCCATATTCTATAACTGTTTCTAGCCCTTTTTCTTCAGCTGCTTCTACAATTGCTTCCTCTGCTTTTTCCCAGTTCTCATCAGATCCAATATATTTTGCTTTATTGTCTGGCTCTCTTAGAGATATTTGTGCTTTAAATGTCTCAAAACTAAGTGCCTTAAATACATATAAGACTAAATTAATAACATTAATAAATTCTTGTTTTACCTGGTCTGGACGAACGAAAAGGTGTGCGTCGTCTTGCGTAAAACCTCTTACACGAGTTAAGCCATGAAGTTCTCCTGATTGTTCATATCTATAAACTGTTCCGAATTCTGCAAAACGAACTGGTAAATCACGATAAGAATATTGTTTTGATTTGTAAATCTCACAATGGTGTGGACAATTCATAGGTTTTAGAAAAAACTCTTCTCCCTCATTAGGTGTCTTTATAGGTTGGAATGAGTCTTCGCCATATTTTTCATAATGACCTGAACAAACATATAAATCTTTATTCCCAATATGAGGTGTTACAACTGGCAAATAACCTGCTTGAGTTTGTGCTTTTTTAAGAAAATTTTCTAGTTTCTCTCTTAATTGCGCTCCTTTAGGGAGCCAAAGTGGTAAGCCTTGCCCTACCTTCTTAGAGAAAGTAAATAGTTCCATTTCTTTACCGATCTTTCGATGATCACGTTTTTTTGCTTCCTCCAACATCTCTAGATAGTTAGTAAGTTCCTTTTGTTTTGGGAAAGATACTCCATAAATACGAGTGAGTTGCTTGCGATTTTCATCCCCTCTCCAGTAAGCTCCTGCAATATTAAGAAGTTTAATTGCTTTTATTCTTCCAGTAGAAGGAATGTGTGGTCCTTTGCAGAGATCTGTAAAGTTGCCTTGTGTATAGAATGTAATGTTTCCATCTTCTAAATCCTGTAATAATTCTATTTTATATTCATCTCCCTTTTCTGTAAAGTAATCAATAGCCTCTTTCTTTGAGATATTTCTTCTGCGGAAAGACATTTTCTGCGAAGCTAATTCTTTCATCTTTTTCTCAATTTTAGGCAGATCGTCAGAAGATAAAACTCTATCTCCTAGATCTACATCATAGTAGAATCCATTATCGATAGCCGGACCAATACCTAATTTAACCCCTGGATATAGAGCTTCTAGTGCTTCTGCCATAATATGAGCAGAAGAATGCCAGAAACTCATTTTTCCTTCTTTGTCATTCCAAGTGTGTAGGGTAAGACTAGAATCAGTAGTAATAGGGCGATTGGCATCCCAGACCTCTTCATTAACACTAGCTGATAGTACATTACGAGCTAATCCTTCAGAAATTCCTATAGCAATATCCATTGCTGAAGTCCCATGTTCTACGTTCTTGATACTCCCATCAGGAAGTGTAATTTTAATCATCTTTTTCTATATATTAAGAAATACAAATATAAAAAATGGTTTTTATTCTAAGATTGTATTACGCCTGGATTATAAACTTCCTTAATAGGGGCATTGTTAGCAGCTTCTATCCCCATAGAAATAACCTTTCTAGTTTCTAGAGGGTCAATAATAGCATCTATCCAAAGGCGAGAAGCAGCGTAATAAGGTGAGGTTTGTGCATCATATCTCTCGCTAATCATTTTTAGAAGTTTCTTTTCTTTTTTCTCATTAATTTCCTCTCCTTTTGTTTTTAGTGATGTTTTTTCAATCTGCAATAATACTGTTGCAGCCTGTTTACCTCCCATTACGGCAAGTTCAGCAGTTGGCCAAGCAACAATAAGTCTTGGATCATAAGCCTTACCGCACATGGCATAGTTTCCTGCTCCATAAGAATTACCAATAATAATAGTAAACTTAGGAACTACAGAGTTACTAACTGCATTTACCATCTTAGCACCATCTTTGATAATGCCTCCATGTTCAGATCTAGAGCCTACCATAAATCCAGTAACATCTTGTAAAAAAACTAACGGTATTCTCTTCTGGTTACAATTAGCAATGAAACGGGTTGCTTTATCTGCAGAATCAGAATAGATAACTCCGCCAAATTGGGTTTCCCCTTTTGCGGTTTTGATTATTTCTCTCTGGTTAGCAACAATGCCAACTGCCCAGCCATCAATTCTGCAGTAACCACAAATAATAGTCTTTCCATATCCTTTTTTATACTCTTCAAAATTAGAACCATCTACTAGTCTAGATATTATATCTTGCATGTTGTAGGGTTTTGTTCTTTTTCTAGGTAGAATGCCGTAAATTTCTTTCTCATTTTCTTTTGGTTCTTTTGGTTCTTTTCTGTTAAATCCTGCTTTCTCCTTTTCTCCAATTTTATCTATTATATTACGAATTTTATCTAAGGCATCTTTATCGTTTTCTGCTTTATAGTCTGTAACTCCTGAAATCTCGCAATGTGTGCTAGCGCCACCTAAAGTTTCGTTATCAATATTTTCTCCAATAGCTGCTTTTACTAAATAACTACCTGCCAAAAAGATAGATCCTGTTTTTTCTACAATAATTGCTTCATCACTCATAATAGGAAGGTAAGCTCCGCCTGCTACACAACTACCCATCACAGCTGCAATCTGCGTTATTCCCATAGAACTCATTCGGGCATTGTTGCGAAACATTCTTCCAAAATGTTCTTTGTCAGGGAATATCTGATCTTGCATAGGTAAAAATACACCAGCACTATCAACCAAGTAAATAATTGGTAGTCTGTTTTCCATTGCAATTTCTTGTAAACGCAAATTCTTCTTAGCAGTAATAGGAAACCAAGCTCCTGCCTTTACAGTAGCATCATTAGCCACGACAATACATTGTTTCCCTTTTATATATGTAATCCCAGTAATAACTCCTCCTGCTGGACATCCTCCATATTCTGTATACATCTCATAGCCAGCAAATACACCTATTTCTAAAAAATCTGCATCGTTATCTTTTATATATTCAATACGTTCTCTTGCTGTTAGCTTGCCTTTGCTATGTTGTTTTTCCATCTTCTTTTTTCCTCCTCCTAAAGAAATGTCAGTAACTTTCCTTCTCATCTCAGAAATAAGTAATCTCATCTTATCATCATTCTTGTTGAATTCTAAATTTGCCATTTTATTGTTTTTCCAAAAATACTAATAGTTATTTGTTGATTGTAGGTAGTTACTATTTTTTTTATTTTCCAAGAGATCTAGATATTTAGATCCATTTCTTGAAGATAATCTGAACTCTCAGGTCCAAGATTAAAAAGTAGATCAATAATAGAAAGGTTAGCAATAAACCCATGTTTTTCCATAAATACCTGGTCATATCTTTTCTGATTCTTATTAGTGAATAAGTGTTCTCTTAAATCAGTAAAATCATCACTAATTATATACTTATTAGTAGCTGTATATGTGATTTTTTTATGTAAGAATGATAAAATTAGTTCTTGTAGCTTCTTATTGAAATCAACTAAGTAAGTTTCTTTTTGTTTAAAAAAAACATTAAGATCATCTTGATAATAATCAAAGAAAGGTGAGGAATTGTAAGAGGACTTAATTGCCTT